>Ga0209533_1000336_pt1 | contig 45276 bp, 42 predicted proteins | sample COG_04_FD_184748 | JGI IMG/M metagenome (GOLD analysis project Ga0209533, IMG submission 184748) | Pelagic Microbial community sample from North Sea - COGITO 998_met_04 (SPAdes) (version 2) | ecosystem: Environmental > Aquatic > Marine > Neritic zone/Coastal water | place: Helgoland, sampling...
ATGTTTTTATCAGTATAGGTTGATATATAACATAGTCACATGTTTTGATATATTCAATCCCTTCTTCATCATCTGTTATACTAATTAAATCTGGATAAATATGTGATATTATTTTTAAATATCCAGGAAGTACATGTTTACCAAATCGAATCCACTTGATTTCGTAATTTTTATTTTTTAATAAATCGTGTAAATATACATGCAATGACAATGTTTGACAGTTACCAATTAACGCAATATTAATTTTTTTATGTTCTAAAGAATTTGCTTTCATCAATATACAATACATAAATAAATTTTGTAATCCATCATTTTTTAAAAAACAAAGGCGATAGGATTCGAACCTATGAGACCATTGACACTTCCACCATTTCATACAATTTGATCAGCTCTGACGAATTAATACTAGTTGCGCTAAACTGAGATTAATTCTTCATCACCTTGTCTTTTATGTTTCAACGCTAGCAATATCCACATATAGTGTCATGACCAGATTGATATGAAATAGTAGTCGTGGTAGATCACCCTACTGAAACGCAGGGCTCCTTGGACCGCTCGGACACACCTTCTCTGAATATAATGGTTCATGAGTATACATAAAATGGCAAATTTTTTTTTTGATATTTTTTACAATCCAGATATATTCCATATAGTTGGTCAATATCAATTTGATATATAAAGGGATAGGGAAGGATCTTCATTCCTGTTTGGATGTTTTAGATGAGATAGATGCGTTGAAGGGGGAATGCCCCCACAAAAAAAAAATTGATTTTTTTTCATTAAACAAAGTGAATAATAAATCAATCATTTGTTTTCACAGGATTTTCTTTCACAGAGTTATTAGATATGTCTGACAGTGGTTCTGGTGGTAGTGGTTCTGGTGGTAGAATTCGTCTTGTGAAATTTGACAGTGAGACGAAAGAGCATGATGGATTGGGTGAAAAGACAGGTTTGTTCAACAGATACATAAGTAATGTGTTTTCGAAGAAAAATGAAGTTGTGACCGAACTTGCAAAAAGTCTGAATGTTCTCGGATTGGTCACAATTCAGTCAATGTTGGCTGACCTTATTTGGCGGTGTGATCGAAACCGTCATGGAAGAGCTGTCGTTTTGCCACATGGTGGAGGATGTTCCGCATCAATCAAGCGGGAACACGTACCGTTTCTGGTATCACATGTTGAGTATTTGGAAACAGTCATTAGGAAAGTTCGCACAATTATTGGCCACAAGGAACAAGAGGAACAACAGGAAAAACGAGAGGAACAACAGGAAAAACGAGAGGAAGAAAGGCGGAAACGTGTGACTGAATTGTAATTAACAACAAGAATTTTTATTTTTTTGTTTGATATTTTGTTGATTGATTGCACATATAAAGGGATAGAATTTTTTTATTTAAAAAAATTTGATTTTTTTTTGATTTTGAATCGGATTTTTTAACCAACATCCATTCCACATTCCACATCCCACATTCCACATCCCACATCCCACATTCCACATCCCACATTTATTACAATCACCCAATAAAAATGGAACAAGTCAATCAGCAAAAAGCCGCGGCAATGGAGGCGACAACAGAGGTGGCAACAAAGGAAGTGAAGACGCCGGTGAAGACGGTGGTAAAGAAACCTGTGAAGACGAAGAGGGGCGATATTGAAAATGCGCCCAAAAAGAAGAAAATCCGGAAGCCACGAGCAAAGGCGTCGAAAGATGTGGTGCCATCATTTGCCAAAAAGTACGAAGGGAAATTTGGTGAACTTCCCACAGAAATCCAGAATCCATGGGCAGTTTACAGTGATGGGCGGCGTGATCCGCCAGTTCCAGTGACGGCGGCGCAATCCCTGGTGTACAAAATCATCATGGAAAACCAGGGAACCAAAATCGCGCAAACGGGGACCAATTGGTTTGCCAAAACAGATCAGGATGTTTATGCGAAATTGATTGATTAAATTTAAAACATATTTTTTTTTGATAAATTTGAAATTGAAATCCAGGTTTATTTTTTAAAATTAATCAAAAAACTAAAAAATGATAGAAAAAGAAGATTTGGAAAGATTGGTAAATCAGAGATTAAGTACTTATAAAATAGCGGAAAAACTTGGGAAAAGTCGCACAAGTATATGTTATTTATTAAAAAAATACAATTTAAAAACATGTTATTACAACAAACAACCTGAAAAAGAAGAGTTGGAAAAATTAGTGGAAATGGGATTGAGTACAAATAAAATAGCAGATTGGACTGGGAGAAGTCAGTCTAATGTTCGTTATTGGTTAGGTAAATATGGATTAAAAACTCATTATGTAACAAGAGAGAAAACTGATGAAATAAAATTGACACATAAAACATGTAACAATTGTAATGAAAATAAGTCAGTAAATGAATTTTATTTTAGGAAAAATCGGAATAAATATTATAACACTTGTAAAAAATGTGATTCAGAAAATCATAAAAAAAATCATACAGGTTTAAATGGTTATAGACATAAAAACAAACAAAAATTAATAGATACAATATTTTCTGATTGCAAATGTGAATTATGTGATTTTAAAACAAAAAATATAAGTGTGTATGATTTTCACCATAGAGATCCATCAAAAAAAGAATTTAATTTGTGTAAAGTACGATATAAAATGAAAGAATGTTTGGAAGAAATAAAGAAATGTATATTGGTTTGTTCAAATTGTCACAGAGAGATTCATGGTGGTTTACATCCAAGATATATTGAAGAAAAACCAATACTTTCAGATAAACCCGAATTTGGATATAAAGTATGTAGAGGTTGTGACAAGAATCTTTCTTTAAATAATTATTACAATTTATGGAATAAATGTATATTGTGTAAAAAACATATGGCTCAAAAACGCGCTTTAAAAATTAAACAACAATGTCTTGATTACAAAGGGGGGAAATGTAGTCATTGTGGATATAAAAAATACATTGGGGCAATTGATTTTCATCACGTGAATTCGTTGGAAAAGGAATTTCGAATGTCTAAACTAGGAAGTAGGGATTTTGGAAAAAAACATAAAAAAGAGTTGGATAAGTGCATTGCGCTTTGTTCAAATTGTCATAGAATAGAACATGATCGTATCAGATCTAGTTTGAAAGCTGGAAGTAATAATAAAAGTGTCTTGGATTTAGACAATGAAAAATTGGATTTAGACAATAAAAAATTGAATGAAAAAGAAGAATTGGATTTGGAATTAAATGAAGAAAAAGAAGAAGGATTTGGTTTAAAAATAGAAGAGGTTGATTTCAATGAATGTTTGTTTTTAATTGTAGATGAATGGTCATACTTATCAATGTACAATTGGAAGAATGAATTTATTTATACAAATATTGCAAATGATGAAATGAGTGAAGATGAGGATTCAGTGAATGATGAAAAAAAATTTATAAATATTTGAAAATTACAAAAAAAGAAACGCTCAGCACTGGGCTCGAACCAGTAACCTTTTGTTTAACAGACAAATGCTCTTCCATTGAGCCAGCCAAGCTTTGTTTTTTATGAGGTTTCTCCTCAAACTCCATCACTGGGAATCGAACCCAGATTTTCACCGAGACAGGGTGATGTGCTACCATTACACTCATGACGGAATACTGTTCTTATGGCCACAGAAGGGCTCGAACCTTCCCTGCTGGATTTTCAGTCCAGTGTGCTTCCACTAACACTATATGGCCTTATGACGGACGGTAACATAGGGAATCGAACCCTCAGCGTTAACTGGACCTGTTTTCGAGGCAGGCTAACAAACCATTGTAACATGCTACCATATGGTAATAACGGCATCATAGGGACTCGAACCCTCAGCGTTAACTGAACTTAGCTTCCAACTAAGCTGTAGACCTTCTACAATGATGCCAAACTCCATCACTGGGAATCGAACCCAGATTTTCACCGAGACAGGGTGATGTGCTACCATTACACTCATGACGGAATATTGGGGGGAAATCGGAGAATCGAACTCCGGCCACTATGGTCCAAGCATAGTATTACTACCACTGAACTAATTTCCCTTATTGGTATGACGGCATCATAGGGACTCGAACCCTCAGCGTTAACTGAACTTAGCTTCCAACTAAGCTGTAGACCCTCTACAATGATGCCAATGATATAATAATGGCCACAGAAGGGCTCGAACCTTCCCTGATAGATTTTCAGTCTAGTGTGCTTCCACTAACACTATATGGCCTTATTGGTAATGACGGTAACATAGGGAATCGAACCCTCAGCGTTAACTGGACCTGTTTTCAAGGCAGGCTAACAAACCATTGTAACATGCTACCAAATCTCGTAGGCAGGAATCGAACCTACTTAAGTCGGGACTACAATCCGATGTCATTCCAAATGACTACTACGAGTTTTCTCCTGCCGGGAATCGAACCCGGGTCTACGCTGTGAAAGAGCGCTATCCTAACCACTGGACTACAGGAGATTTATAAGATATGTCAGCTGTGGGGTTCGAACCCACGAGTGCGAACACAGAGCATCTTAAGTGCTCCCCCTTGGACCTCTCGGGCAAGCTGACTGAATCTTATTTATAATGTTTTAAAGTTATACATAAAGAAGTATCCCCCGCCTCCCTATTTTTGTCATGTAAGTTTTATGTATAAATGGTGTATGAAATGGTGGATGAAATGGTGAATAAAATGGTGGATGAAATGGTGAATGAAATGGTTATTGGAAAGAATGGTGGAATAAAAAAAAAATTTGATAATTTTTTTATAGTTATTTTTAAATTAATAATTTTTTAGTTTTAGTTTTAGTTTTAGTTCTTTGTGTATTGGTCAATTCAAAAAATGAGTACCTACAATCACAGAAATCACAGAAATCACAGAAATCACAGAAATCCATTTGAGGATCTCGCATCCACTTCTTCTTCTGATTCAGATGAAGTTCAAGTTGCCCCTGCTCCCACTCGTACAAAAAAAATGAAGAAGAGAAGCAGTGGTAGTCGAAGCAGTGGTAGTCGAAGCAGTGGTGGTCGAAGCAGTGGTGGTCATAAGGGATCGCCATCACTTTCTCCACTACCGATGAAGGTGTTGACGCAAGAGCAGGTATTTGAATACAATGGCAATAAGGGAACATTAGAGATGAAGGAAGAAATGCCAGTGCTTTCAGAGTACACATTGGAGTCAGTGAAGGATGTTTTCAGTCGTTTGTCAAAAAAGGCGAGAAAGGCAAACAAAAACATTGATCGAAAATTTGCTGAATTGGCACTGTCAGTACTTCAGAAGTGTGCTTCTTTTTCCAAGACGGCAACCAAGGCAGTGGAAATGATTTACAGTATTTTCCGTCGTCAGTTCCTCAATTTCCAGCCACGTTCCTTGAATCCAACTGTCCGTATCATCAGTCTCAAGGGACTCAATAAGGAAATTCGTCGTGATATTGTTGGAAAGAATGGGGAAAACATTAATGAAATTGGTACAGAACATGATTGTCATGTGTTCTATGGGAATTCGCCGAATGTCACCACGTGTCCAGAATTGATTGTGTTTTCGCTGCGATGGAGTAGTGACATAGTTAGTTGTTACAGAGATCTCCAAGATGATATTATGGAGGTGGTCACTGATTATGAAACAAAACATGGTCAAACAATGTTTACAATGGAAGCGAGTCAAGCAGAACAGGAGCGTTTCCGTTATCCAAAGGGAAGTAAGCACTACAAAGAGAAGTTGCGTCGTACAGGAGGCAAGAGTAGGTATTAGTGATGGAGGTAATGGTGAAGGTATTTGTAGAAAAAATAAAAAACAAAAATAAATAAATAAAAAAGATATATTTTTTTTGTTGATGGTTTAGGTGATGGTATAGATGGTCTGATTGGATAGTGTGATGGGATATATGATGAGATGGATGATGGGATGGATGATGGGATTGGACGGTGGGATTGGACAGTGGGATTGGATGATGGGATGGATGATGGGATTGGATGATGGGATTGGATGGTGGGATGGATAATGGGATTGGATGGTGGGATTGGATGATGGGATGGATGATGGGATGGATGGTGGGATTGGACGGTGGGATTGGATGATGGGATGGGTGGATAAGGCTAATCGATGTTTTTGGCAAGCCAAAAGACATCTCAGCCATGGAGCGTTGTCCAGCGGCATTCGCCGCCTACCAACTCTCATGGTCATCAGACAAGCTGTGACCGGGAACTTGGAAAAATGAAAATTTGCGACCATAACCTCCTTTGGAATTTATTTAAAATTTCCCAATACCATAAAAAGGGATTTTTCTATATAATTATAATAATTCCAAAGGAGGTTTTCACCTCGATCAATCAGAGGGGGGTGGGCGAACCAGGCGATTAATTTAATAATAAATTCAGGCGAAGCCATATTATTTTTATTTTAAAAATTCGCTTAAATCCCTTCATCGTTTTTAATAAAAAAAAATATAGGAAACCAATAAAACATAGAAGAACCCTATTGAAAAAATACCTTCCCCCCAATTAATTATTCAGATGCATTACCTTTGCGTCGTTTTTTCCTTTCATTTTTTTCTTCACGTTTTCTGATTTTGTATTGTTCATAAGTGTTTTTTATTGTTTCGCGTAATTTGATTTCAAGACGAAGAAGAGAATCATTTTTTCTGGAAGTGATAACAAATCCTTTTAGTTCTGAATCATAGAAAATGGAACTACCAGGCTCACGTTTTTTAAGACTTTTGATATTTGATCCATTTTTTCCAATAATTTCACCAACAACATCTGATGGACATAAAACTGTTCTTTGTTTTCCATCATTAATTTCCTCATCAGATTCTGATTCATCTTTTTGTCTTTTCATTTTTTTATATGCTTTCATCGCACTGACTGATTGCCATTCACCATCATTTACTACAGATTTGGCATTTTTCTTTTCATTTTCAATAAGTCGTTTAATTTCTTTTTTTTTCTTTTTTTCTAATTTTTTTTGTTTGCGCCTTTCTCTTCTTTGTTCTTTTTCCAAATGTTTCCTTTGTTTTTCTAATTCAGGATCATCATTTTCTTCATCAGATGAAATATATAAAGGTTCAAAAACATTTTGATTGGCGTATTTAGACGTAGTTGAGTAAGAAAAATTTTCCATTAAATTAAATAATAATATTTTAGATTAATATTTTATTTACTGAATTCAAATTTTTTTAATAAAAATAAAATAATAAACAAAAATTCAAACAAAAATTCAAACAAAAATTCAAACAAAAATTCAAACAAAAATTCAAACAAAAATTCAAACAAAAATCAAAATTAATAGAAAACAAATCCCACTGAAATAAAAAAAATATATCTTCTTGGTTAAAAAAATAAAAAAGATATATTTTTTTTATTTCCAGTTATAAAAAATAAAGTTATTGGAAAAAATAAATCCCAGTGGAATAAAAAAACAATTCCCAATGGAATTAAAAAATGAATTCTTCTTGGTTAAAAAAGAAAATAGATTATGTATTTATTTTTAGTTATTAAAATATAAGTTATTTGAAAAAATAATTCCCACTGGAATAGAAAAAATTAATTATTCTTAGATAAAAAAGAAAAGTTATTTGAAAAAATAATTCCCACTGGAATAGAAAAATTATTCTTATAAATGAAATAATTTAAGAAAACTTTGTTTTCTGTTGCTTCGTTAATGGATTGATTAGTAATTCAAGACTTATTGGATTTTTGTTTTTTTTCTTTTCCCAAATGAAATATTTTTTTCAATTTAATGGTGAAAGAAATAAAAAAGATTTTTATTGTTTGAAATAGAATAATTGGATTATCAATATACATTAATGGATTTGGGTTCCAAGACTTATTGGATTTTGTTTTTTTTCTTTTCCCAAATGAAATATTTTTTTCAATTTAATGGTGAAAGAAATAAAAAGATTTTTATTGTTTGACAAAAAATAAAAGTTATTTGAAAAAACAAATCCCATTGAAATAGAAAAACAATTCCCATTGGAATAGAAAAAATTAATTATTCTTATACAAAAAATAAAAGTTATTTGAAAAAACAATTCCCAATGGAATTAAAAAATGAATTCTTCTTGGATAAAAAATAAATGGTTATAAATAAATTCCAGTGGAATAGAAAAAATTAAATTGTTTTGGTTATAAAAAGAAAAAGATTTATTTATTTAATTCAGACATTTTTTCTTTATGACAAAGATGTGGATGATTTTTACAAAAATAACCACTGCATTTTTCACAAAAAACCATATCACTACCACAAATCAAACATATAATATTTTTGCTATCTGGGATAATACCTTCAGATATGGAATAAGACCGAATTCGTATAATTGAAGAATCATCATCTTCATTACTGTTACTAGTTTTTAATATAGCTGCAGTATCACTAACAGATCTTTGTTTATTTCGTCTTTGTATTATTTTTAGTCTTCTTCTTCGTCTATCTTTTTGTCGGCGCCGCTCACCATCATAAGTATCAGAATCATCAGAATCATCATCATTCCATTGATTTTCCATTAATTGTTGGGTAGGTTGTATATTTTTTTTATGTGTTTTTTTGGGTGGTTTGGATGATTTGGATAACAGTTGGTAAATTAAATCAAGGCTATGTTCAGTGGTTTTTCGAAACAAAGTAAATTCTTCATTGAGATCAATAATTTGTTTTTTGCAAAAATTAAGATCTTCAGTTATTTTAGAAATCTGTGTTTGTTGGTGAAGGATTGGTAGTGCTGATAACATCATGTAATGAAAACAATCTGTTTTATTTTAAAAAACTCCTATTTTATTATAAAAAAATCAAATTTTTTAATTTTTTAATTCTAAAAAAATTAGGTTTTTTTTTTATTTAAACAAAAAAGTGGAACCGTCATATGACAGTTTCGATCATTTCTCTTTACAACTAACCTGAAATCTGAAATCTGAGCAACTTTGAAGAAACCTGACAATCTTGAACAATTTATCCTATGGAATTAACATCACATCAGAGAATAACTTGACCAACCAATGATGAAAGCAACTGAAACAATGAATCTGAAACAATGAAACAACGAATCTGAATTTGGATGAAGAACAACTGAACCAACTGGAATAGAAGAAGAGAATTTTGTGAAGAATTGAACTCTGGAAATAACCTATAATATCATAATCATTGAATTAATACTATCAATAACGTAATCACAATTACAATTGAAATGCGAATTGAAATACGAATTTTGAGAAATGCCGAAACCGCCATATGACGATCCCATATATAATGTTTTAAGGATATACATAAAGAAAAACATTTTATTTTTGTGGTATATGGTGTAGTTATAATGGTGTAGTTATAATGGTGTAGTTGTAATGGTGTAGTTGTAATGGTGTAATAATGGTTTATAAATATTTGCGAATGGAATTAATTAATTTATCTTTGAATACAGGTTTAATTAAAATCAATTTTGCGCCAGCATTACGTAATTCTTGAATTTTATCATTTTCACCACCAGTAATACCAATAATAGGTAAATCAGGATATTTTTGAGTAATAATTTTACTGGCTTCAACGCCACTCATAACAGGCATAATATTATCCATAAGAATCATTTTACATTTATATTCTTTTTCCAACCATTCAATACCAATTTTACCATTTTCAGCCGTGGCAGTTGTAATTCCCATACTTTTAAGCATTCTTCCAACTAAAATACGATTCATTTCATCATCTTCGATATATAAAACATCAACATTTATTTTTTTTCGTGTTCTTGGTATATCATCATCACTTAAATTGGAATAAGTAATGTCATCATCAATTAAAATTGTGTTATTATTTATATCAGATTGATCTTCCATACCAAAAACACATAATTTAAAGGAAAAGGTGGTACCAGATTTATCGGACCAAGCTTTAATATTTCCATTATGTCCATTTGTAATAATTTGGTTACAAAGAGAAAGTCCAATACCAGTACGTTTTTTATTTGATTTTCCAACAGCAATAAATGGATCAAATATGGTTTTTTCACATCCATATGGAATGGAAGATCCAGAATTCCAAATATCAATTATCAGTTCAATTGGGTTTGATTCAAGAGGTGCTCCAAATTTATATTTATCTTCGTCATTTACGATATGATTATAATTAACAGATAAAGACACAGTGAGACGAATAGTACCATTAATGTTAACATGTCTAATTGCGTTGGACATAAGATTATTGATGACTTGTAAAATTCGAATACGATCACACCAAATAGTATAAAGATGTAAATGTGGTGACAATATTTTAATAAATTGAATATTTTTACTGGTTTTAATATGAATATTTTTATTAATAAGAGAAGATAAATTAACAGGGGAATATTTATAATTATAAATACCACTACGCATTTTTTCCATATCTGTAACATCATTTAAAAGATGAAGAATGGTATCACAACAAATTCTCATATCACCACAATGTTTTTTTAAAGGAATTAAATCATCTTTATTTTCAGAATCGTTATTTAATTCTAATATTTGGTTTTCTTCTAATAATGCAATACCAAGAGTAAGTGCGTTAAGAGTAACTTTAATTTCATGACTTAAATATGAAATAAAACAAGTATGTTCTTCCATGGATTTTTTTGCTGCATTTTCAATTAATTTTTTTTCATGAATTCTTTCTTCCAAAACATTTTTTAAACTTAATGTAGCAGCTGTAAATCCATTTGATGTTTTCACAACAGTCAATAAAATAGGAATACTTGTTCCATTTGATTTTACAGCACAAACTTCACGTCCAGGTCCACCAATAATATGAGAAATACCAGTATCTAAATAATTTTGCATATATTTTGCGTGATTTTTAGAAATGGATCTGGGCATTAATATTTCTATATGTTTACCATCCATATTTTTATAACCAAACAAATTACATGCTGATTCATTAGCATATAAAATAATTCCAGTATTATCTGTATTTATTAGTGGTACATTTAAATTAAATAATTCATAATTTTTTTGTGTATTATTATTATTTTTTTGAAAGTTGTTAGAACAAACATTACCCATTTATTATTTACTTTGAATTTATTTATTTAAATTTATATAATAATCAATTTTTTCAAAAAAATAAACCACAAAAAAATTATTTTCCAAGCCAACTATCGGGATCGAACCGATGACCTATTGCTTACAAAGCAAGTGCTCTACCACTGAGCTAAGCTGGCTTTTATTGAAAACGCCATACCTGGAATCGAACCAAGATTTTTGAGATCAGAACACAACGTGATAACCACTACACTATATGGCGAAGAAGGGAGTAGAGAGAATCGAACTCTCACTATTAGATTTGGAATCTAATGTTCTACCATTAAACTATACTCCCATATGACGACACCACTAGGATTCGGGGAAGAAATTCCCTTCTACTTTGATCGAACCATAACCACTCAGTCATAGGTGTCATTGATGTCTATTAAAGAATAAATATAAGTTATACATAAATGATCCTGTTCATACATCTTGATTCATACATCTTGATTCATACATCTTGATTCATACATCTTGAAAAAAAAATGAAAATAAAAAAAAAAGGAAATAAAAAAAAAGAAAAGGGAAATAAAAAAAAAGAAAAGGGAAATAAAAATAGAAATAAAAATTTGATTTTATTATGGTTATAATGAATTGAAAGTATTTCTGACTACTACATAGTCTATTTTACTTGAATATTATGTCTACAACTACTACGATTACCCCACAAACAAATGACAATCCACCAGACCAGGTGGACAACCAAGAGGAACAGAAAGAGGAACAGAAAGAGGAACCATGTAAACGTAATATAATGAAAACGACAAAGACGACTTACAAAAGACAGATGCCAAAGAAAGTGAAAGGTAAAACAGTAATTGATCCAAAAACAAGTAAGCCAGTGATGGTTCCATCAAAACCAGCTTTTGAGATTCATCATAGATGTGATGATGAGAATTCAGATGTGTCTGATGCGTATCGAAAATTGCTGTTTCGTTTTGTGTTGGGACACAATGGTTCAAATGTGGAAGGTTTGTACAGAATGGCAAAACGACATTTTGGTCGAAAACTAAATGTTTGGAAAAATCGTCCAGATATCTTTATTATTGACAAAGAGGGTAAGGAAGTAATTTTACGTGAAAGTGAAAAATCACATGTGATTATTATTTCGAGTTTAGACAAGGATTTGACATCTTATTTATCAGAACAGGTGGTAAAAGACATAAAATATATCAAGGGAATAAAAGGAGCGAAGACATCACGCCCACTTTCATTGGTGAAATGCCCTGGAAAATATATTTCACAATTGATTGATTTAATTCCAACTATTTTGAAGAAAGAGAAAAATCCAGACAAATTAAGTCTTCATTATGAAAAAATGCTCGACAAAACATCACCAAAACCAAAACCAAAACCATCAAGTGATCCTAGTAAGGAATCAAAGGAGGATGAGGAACCAGAGGAAGAGAAGATGGCACGTGTAGTTGGTACATTTGTTATATCTGGAGATGATTCAATGACTGTTATGAGAACAAAGTTGAACGTCGAATCAACAATTCAACGTTTAAAGGACGAAGAAGAGAAGAAAAAACAGAAGGCAAAAAAGAAATCATTGAAAACACGGTCAAATTCGGATTCAAGTGATTCGGATTCAAGTGATTTGGATTCAAGTGATTCGGATTCATCCAGCTATTAGTTTTCAATAAGTCCAACAATCCAATGATCCAATGATCCAATGATCCAATGATCCAACGATACAATGATCCAACGATCCAATGATCCATTTATAATAATTAATAATAAGTTTTTCCAAATAGTTTTTGGTTATAGTTTTTTTATTTAAAAATTCTTTTTATGGAAAGTTAAAATAAAAAAAAAAATTTGAAAAAAAAAAGAGAGGGGTTTCTCTGATGTACAATTAATTGTTTAATAATGAGTAACAACACATCATCCACAACTAACCAAACTGCTGAAACTCCAGAAGACAAGAAACCACGTATTGAGGAAGGTGGTGCCGCAAAAGAGAGTGATGTAGAGGGTGGCGCAAAAAAGCTTTCAGGAGTCAATGTAGTATTGGTTTCAAATGATTCAACAGAATTTATTGTTCCAATTGAACATGCACAAAAATCATTAGTTATTGGTCAATTTTTATCTAATACAGGTGATGAAGATGGTAATAATTCTGATGAAGATGGAGGAATGAGTGAAGATGAAAGTGAATTATCAGATAATGATGGAAAAAAGTTTCCATTGGCAGAAGTTGATGCGGAAAATTTAGAAAAAATTGTGAAATTTTTGAAATATGAATATGATCATCCACTTGAAAAGATTTCCAGACCATTGATTAGTAGTGATATGAATGAAATCGTAAAAGACAAATTTTACGTGGAATTTGTTGATTATACTGATCAAAATTACCTAATGAATATACTTAAAGCTGCTAATTACATGAATATTCCATCATTGTTGGATTTATGTTGTGCTAAGGTTGCCAGTTTATTAAAGGATAAATCTCCAGAAGAAGTAAAAAAAATCTTTGATATTCAAGGAGAATTTACAGAAGAAGAGGAAGCAAAGATAACGGCGGAAAATCCTTGGTTGGAGGAATTGTAAGTTGATTTGTGTATGAAATTTGTGTATAAAATTAGTGTATGAAATTAGTGTATGAAATTAGTGTATGAAATCTATTTTATTATTAATTAAAAAAAATCTTTTTTATTTTTTTTTTAGATAATCCAATTACTTTTGAGATCAAAAAATATGTAGACATCGGTACCTTTTTTGTATTCGGAATAAACTTTTATATGATCAGCGAATGTTTTTAAAATAATTTTAGAGATGGATAATCCATAACCAAAACCTGAAATAGGTGAATTGATGGAATCACTGGTACAATCATTTAAGTTGGTGAAAGAGGTAGTATAACTAAAATTCCATATTTTATTTAGATTTTCAGGTTTAATACCAATACCATTATCAGATATTTTCAAAATATACATATTTTCATCTTTATGGGAAGTGGTAATTTTAATAGTTCCATTATTAATTTCATTATTATATTTGTATGAATCATGAATTGCTTTAACAGAGTTTTTTAATATTTCAAGAAAAGTATAATGTAAATAGGAATCGACATAAATAAAGTCAAGGGGATTAATATCAAATTCAATAGATGGAAATTCCATATGATTGGTCATTGTAATATTTTCCAAATCATTAACAACATTATTTAAAACTGTTTGCAAATTACATTTTAAATTTAAAATTCCAATTCGATTGGTATCAACGTCTTCCCGATAATATTCTAAATAATTATGTAATAATAATCGTGTTTTTGTACGATTACGATTAAATTTAGCTAAAAAGATATTGAGATTAAATATTTCATCGTCAATTATGGCATTTTGTTTATATTCGTGTTGTTTATATTCATTAATACCTTTTGACATACTGTCTAAAGTGTGGGAATGTCGATCAACAATTTTTTGTATGACATCAAAAAATTGGGAACATTGTGAATAATCAGTGGGAAATGGTAAATTCAAAATATCTTCAAGTGATTCAGAATAACATTCACTTATATTAGTGATAGGATTATTTTGATAAATATTAAATGGCAAGTCTTCTAAATCGACGATTCTTCTGGCGAAACGAATGGGCATTTCATTATGAAGAAATTGGGTTGCTGTTAGAATTCTATTTTTGTAAGGTATATTTTTCATTCCAATTAAATCTCTTTGTGTAATGGTATTTTCTGGAATAGTAGCCAGTGTTTTAATTTTATTATATATGTTTCCTCTTAAAAAACGTCGAATATTTTGCATAACTTAATAATAATAATATAAAAAAAGATTTAAAATAATATAAGAATTCAATATAAAAATCAAAATTATTTTTCATTGGTTGATTGTTCTTCGTTGATTGTCCTTCATTGATTGTTTTCAGTCAGATTGTTAAAAAAAAAAATGCAAAATTTACTCTCAGGTCTCGACTCATATTTATAGTTTGATCAGACTTTTAATATGACGCGCAATTCACATCAATTCCGCATGCCTTGTCGCGGCTAATATATTTTTTCATTATGTCATCAACCCGAATGTGCCCATTTGGAGTGTAACATAACATATAGAAGCAACCGTTCCTAAGAGAAGGATGATTATCCACGGCCGTGATATAACCCACCTGATTGACCAATATATCCCATGATATCTTGTCAATCCTTATATATTAATATTTAAGGGTATACATAAACCTTTTTTAAGCGAAGCAACAGAAAACTTCGTTTTCCTAAAAAAGGTTCTGTCTCCAAAAAGTTGACTGTGGGTGCTAAAGCACCCTAAAAGTAAACTGTCCGATTCGGTCAGGGCTCTCGCTACCGCTCGTTTGCCGCCCTTCCCTCATATGCTCGCTGCGCTCGCAAATGGCGGACATTGGTCTCATATCACTTCATGTACAATTTTCAAAACACAATGGAAATCACGATACTTGCGACGATCAACTATGGAAATTGTGATATAATGGATGTATAATGGTGTTTCCTCATAATTTTTAAAAATTCCCAACGGAGATTGTCGTGAAAATGTCAAATATGGCCGTTCGCGGAGGCGATAAATTTCATAGCGAAAGAAGAAAGGAAAGTTTTGCGTAGCATTCTTGGTGGTTTTCCAAATAGTCTATTTGATTGTTCGCGCATTTCTATCATCATCTCAAAAAACATCATCTCAAAAAAAAAGACAATAAACAATCACCCGTCGATGATAAACAATCATCATAAAACCATAAGTTTTTCTAAATTAATTCCAATTCCATATCCATATCCATATCCATATTCATTTTACAAAACTATAAAAAAATTTCATCCAGATCCAATTTATAATTTGTTGCTTCAGATGGAATCGAACCAACACTTCTCCTTTCTTTGGGAAGTCCAACCATGGATAATGTCCATCATAAATAATCTAGAAAGGTATTTTAGACCTAGAACCAGTAATATGTTTATAAACCACACACCAATCCTATTTATTTATATACTATGGGTATACATAAATGACATATGTCATTTTATATAGAAATTCCAAAGGAATTTCGTGTATACATAAGTTTGCAAAAAAAAATAAAGAATAAATATTATTTTAAACCAAAAAGAGGTTAGTTGGTTGATTGGTTGCTTGGTTGCTAAGTAAGTCTACTCAATTCCATCAAAATCAAGTGCCTTTTTCAAATCACCATATCGATGTGTCCTTTTTAATCCCTTGGACTTGGGAACCATAAGTGGTGGCGAAGATAAGTTCTTCATCTTTTCCTTGTTGGTCATAGGAGTTGTACATGTTTTGGTTTGTTGAGGCATTGTGTTGGTTGTTGTTGTTGTTTGTTGTTGTGTTGTTGTGTTGTTTGTTGTGTTGTTGTTGTGTTGTTTGTTGTTGTTTGTTGTGTTTGAAATTGTACTGGTAAAAGAAATCTAAGAAAAAAAATCAAATTTTTTTTTTTCTTATGGTTTATAAAGGGATAGAACATCATTATTTATTGTTATTAGTTAGTTGGTTAGTTGACTGATTGACTGGTTAGTTGACCAATTAGTTACAAAAAAAATGATTCATAACTTCCCATGGTTAGTTGGCTAATTAGTTACAAAAAAAATGGTTATATGTTATTTACAGATATTTATATATCATTCATAACTTCCCATGTATATACTATTATATATAAACTATTCACATTCATAATACCCAGTCAAACAGCCAAACATCAGTCTCCATAATTGTAATAAAGGTGGTTCAGATCAACGTCACTCTCCATACAATGGTACAGAGATTACAAAGAAATTAAATAAATTGGAAAGTAAAAGGGGGGATTGAGATCAACGTCACTTTCCATTGATTGTTTTGAGTTGTATTGGTAAAAGAGATCTAAGAAAAAAAATCAAATTTTTTTTTATGGGTGGTTTTCATAAAAAAAGACTTGCCTTATTACACATATATATTTGAAAATATAAAGGCATAGGTGTAGGAATTTTATCCATGTATGATCCAATGGGTTGATGATATTTGAAAATATAAAGACATAGGATAGGTGTAGGCAATCATCATTCTAGTTATTATACATAGTAATTTGAAAATATAAAGGGATAGGATTTCCTTTCCTTCTGTTACATCCATGGATTGGTGGATGTAAATGACAAAAACAGAACGTGGGTCCGGATTATCGCATTGATACTAAGTGCCCGGTACACCGTTTTCACACTGCGACTGAATTATATCTTCTACAGATATTTAAAGCTGCCAACATCGTGTTCCCATTATCTTTTACTTGGTTGTCTTTTACTTATTTTTTTTGTTTTTTTCGATGTTTGTTAAAGACTGTAAACTTCTCCAAGTTAATGGAGTGAGGATTCACAACCCTTCCTAGGTAGTTGTTTCACCCAAGTTCACCCAAGTGTTGAAGTTTCAGACCGCAATGCGGCCGACTCCCCAACGGATATGGGAACCTCCTCTCCTTCCAGAAGGAAGGTGACCACCATTTACTACACACCAAACTAATGGCATACAGTGAATACAGACCATCATTGGTTTCCCAACAACTAGGTAGTAATGAAGGCTCCTACAGATGGATCCTAGACTTGTCCGTCAAGTCCTATCCCGTCTGTTCATTAATATTAATTATTATTAATCTTGTTTGCTGAACACGTTCTTGTAAATAATGTTTCAAGGGTATACATAAGTAGGGGCATTAAGTCGCAAGCCATATGCCCCTTAGTCAGCGGAAGCAACGGAGCTACGCTCCTAAACCCCCTGCTTGCTTCGCATAGATGGGATGCTTCATGTTCATATAGATGGGATGCTGCATGTTCATATAGATGGTATGCTTTGTGTTTACATAGATAAGTGGTATTGGTATTGGTATTGGTATTGGTATTGGTATTATAAATAAAAAAAAATGCAAAATTTACTCTACCCCCTTAGTTGACTAGACCAAGGAAAGGTAGAGAAGGACACCTTTTTCTAGAATTTGTGCCCTGTTATATGTTGTTCGATTTTTGTTTTTTGCCAATTCCTCTTTGACCAGACCGGTGATCAACCGGTGGGAAGGCATATGTGTGTGTGGCTCGAACAGGTTCTAGAAACCTTCCACGTTTTATCCATGATTTCGATAGTCAATCGATTTCAAGGAAAGGGGGATAAGAACTAGAATAGCCACCCATCTAATAATAATAGCAGACCGGATCAATCTAGGATCACCGGTCCAACTATAATGTTTCAAGGGTATACATAAGGAGAACCTAAGGTTCCCCCTTGTAGCGAAGCAACGGGAACATAGTTCCCTATCCCCTCCCTCGATTCGGTCAGGGCTCTCGCTGCGCTCGTTGGTCGCCCTTTCCCTCATATGCTCGCTGCGCTCCCCCCGATCCATATATATATCCAATTAACTTCCTTGTAAAAAATCAAAAATAAATTGAAAACACGATATTTGCGACGACCACATATTCATTGATGTATAATATGGAACTATAAAGGCAATTCTGTATGAATTGACACATTTCCAAAGGAGATTGTCATGAAAATGTGTGAATATGGGCGGCGCCCTCAGGCGATAAATTTTATAGCGGAAGAAGAAAGGAAGTTTTGCGTAGCATTCTTTTGGGTTTTCTCAATAGTCTATTTGATTGTTCGCGCATTTTCTTGTTGAAGAACATCATTTCAAATGGCAATGACACTTATTTGTTGTTTTTGTAGTGTCAAAATGACAGCTCTTCCAAATAAAATTCTAAAAAAAAAGGTTTATAAATTTAAATTCATAGTAAGTTTTTGAGTCGTAAAACAATTAATTGTTAAACATTTTTAAAATATTGCAAATAACTAGAATAATTATTGTCAACACTAAGATATGTGTTATTCTTGTTCCATTATCATTAGGATGATTCATATGATATCTTTTAATGAAATTAACCATATTGGGTATGTTGATATTAGACTCTAGTGATACTCTTGAAAATCTGCTATTTAAAATATGGTGAAATCCATTTTCACTTTCAAGCAAATCAAAACAATCTGACAATTTATTTGATTTGATTTCAACTAGAGTATCTTCAAAAACATATTTCCATCCACTGGTACCCCTCCCGCCACCATGAAATATTTTACAAGCATCTTTCCATTGATATCGGCAAAAATAATGATTTCTATCGACATATTTAGAGATTTCTAGCTTTTCGGTTTCACAATGACCATTCCCTCCGTTTTTTAAAAAATTGTTGTAATCTATATTCTGACCACCATCAATTTTTTCATATATTGTGATATTTGAATCATAGTGAACAACATCAAATATCAGTTTGGAATTCACATTAATTGGTAAAATAATTATCAAAAGATAAAGGAAATTCATTTTTAAATTCACAAATGGAATAAAAAATGGCTGTTTGAATGCAAAAAAAATATTTGGATAAAAAAAAATCAAATTTTTATCTCACCGAGTTTCTTTAATCACATGTTGTTTGTCATTTTATATAGAAATTCCACATGATTTATTTCCCTATCCCCTCCCTCGATTCGGTCAGGGCTCTCGCTGCGCTCGTTGGTCGCCCTTCCCTCATATGCTCGCTGCGCTCGCAAGCGGCTAATCCATCGTGTGTGTGAACTTCCTTTTGGGGAATCAAAAAATAAATGGAAAATACGATATTTGTGACGATCAGTTATTCATTGTCATATAATATGGATATATAAAGGTGAATCTATATGAATCGCCGTATTCCCGAAGGAGATTGTCGTGAAATACGAACAGCCATTCGCTTGCCCCGGAGGCGATAAATTTTATAGCGGAAGAAGAAAAGAAGTTTTGCGTAGCATTCTTTTGGGTTTTCTCAATTGTCTATTTGATTGCTCGCGCATTTCCCAACGACAATATCCACTCACATTATACAAACAAAACATACAAACTATTAAAATAAAAATTAAAATTAAAAAAGTAAATGCAGACTGAGGGATTTGAACCCTCGAGTGCGAACACATTGCGGCCTAAACACAACCCCTTGGACCGCTCGGGCAAGTCTGCTTAGTAACCCCCTGCTTTCTACGGATAGAATACAGAAGATTATTATAAAATCCCCACCGGGAATTGAACCCGGATCTACTGGTTCGCGACCAGTTATGCTTCCATTACAAATCATAGGGATAAAGAACCTAAATATACATCATACACCAAACACCAAACACCAAACACCAAACACAAAGTTAGAAGGGAACAGAGGGAATCGAACCCCCGCCAAAGGATTTGGAATCCTTTATTCTACCATTAAACTATGCTCCCAAATAAAATCCCTACCGGGAATCGAACCCGGATCTACTGGTTAGAAATCAGTCATGTTTCCATTACAAATGTCATAGGGATTGGCGGCAACGTCCAGACTTGAACTGGTGCCCAGAGGGCGGAAGGTTAGCAACCAACCTGGGGTACCTTCCCCAACGATGCCATATCGATATTTATTAACTACCTAAGTTATACATAAAGAGATTTTTTCAATTTTCCTTAAAATCTATAAATCCATTATGGATCCATGTATGGATAGGAAATGCCCGCAAAAAAAAATTTGATTTTTTTTCTCAAATAACAAATCACTGTATCTTTTTCCATTTTTTCTTTCCACATTGTATTTGCCCCCCAAAAAAAACACAAAAAATGGCACCAAAACTCAATACTGCTGTTAAAGCCAAAACATTTGCTCTGAACAGGTTGGAACATGCCATCGCCATATTGAAAGAAGCTCGACAAATGATGGCGAACAATGTAGAGGGTGCTGACGCAAAAATGGAAATCGCACAAAGAAATTTGAAGCGCTCAATGGATGCTTATCGGAAATTCCCTTCATGATTGTGTTTCTGACTGTATTTCTGATTGTGCCTTTTTAAGTCTTAATTCAACTATTTTATTTTCAAATCTTTTTATTTTTTTATCAAAAATATCAAGCACTTTTTGTTTGTTCTTTTCTGGTAAATCCGCTATAGCTGTTAATGGACGATTTTTTTTTAAATTAAAAATAACTTGCATATAAATTTCTATTTGTTTATTGACACTACTGACACTACCACTACTATTCATTTGCTTAACTATAAATAAATAATCAACGTATTTTTTTTAAATCAATTTTATTTTTTTTATCTCTGAATAAACATCCAAAAAACAAAAAGATCTACCAACAAAAAGATCTACCAACAAAAAGATCTACCAACAAAAAGATCAATTGCTCTACCAAGTACCAGAGCACTTTGTTCGTAGGGGGAGCTACCCTCTTATCCACATGTGGTTAGCAATCATGGCGTTATAAACAACTGATCTTCGGAACCATAAGGCAAATTTAGCGTCCTTAATGGTTATGGAACTATTTAAGGTGTTCCATGAAGCTTTACCCTTAAGCCAAGCTCCTGACTATTTCTAATGGTTCATGGGTATACATAAACACCTGTTGGTGTTTTATATAGAAATTTCATTTCGTGTATACATAAACACCTGTTGGTGTTTTATATAGAAATTGTAGAATTTCGTGTTGTCATTTTATATATTTCGTGTATAAAAAATAAAAAAAATGAATGCCATAGGAGGGGATCGAACCCCCGACCACACAGATTAAGAATCTGGCACTCTACCGCTGAGTTACTAAGGCTAAATAAAGCAAGATGCCGTCAGTGGGACTCGAACCCACAACCACACAGGTTAAAAGCCCGGCGCTCTACCTAATTGGAGCTATAACGGCGACTCATCACTTGCTTGTATATAATATTTTAAAGTTATACATAAAGGAGAATATCAATAGCACTTTGGACCTCATGTCGGACCAAAGGGACGTCCGAAATCAGGGAACCCTCAAATAACGTTTCTGGCCCTCACAAAAAATAACTGGGAACCCTCAGATAACCTTTTTGGCCCTCTTAAAAAAATTTGATTTTTTTTTTTCATAGTTGATGGTGTTATTTTAAAATTGTTTTTCTTGGATTCTTTTTGAATATCATGGAAATCCAAATTACTGAATTCATTTCTTCTAATTGTGGTGGTTATTATGTCAAATTTAATGTTCCAAACCCTTTTACATCTGAGGTTGGAAAGGGAGAAATCTTGTTTAAATGTTGGAATTTGGATAATCTGGTGTTTGAGCCGAATGCTTGGAAGATAGATGATGAAACTGTCCAAATAAAGCCATATGGTCAAAAGGATCTCGTAATCCTGGTTAATTACAAAGAGGCAAAAACATATGAAGAATCGGATTTTGATGAGATGGACGCTGAGCTGAAGTTGAAATATAGATTTAAGGAAGGACTGGTTTATGATATAATGCCCAAATCCTGTTTGACTTTTGATGGTCCAATATGTTTTATTGCGAAGAATGGGTTTATTAAGTTTCGACGTTTTGTGGCAGATGAAATGAGGAAAAGGTGTATGTACAATGTTGATACAAAAACAGATGAATTTTTATTGGGAAATATAAAAAAAGAGATTGATGAGTTTGGTTGTGTGATAGAGGAAGATGGAATTACAATTACAGGTCTCCCAGAGAAATTTGAAGATTTGACACGTGAGCAGATCAAGAAATTGGGTTGGGGAGCCAATGAAAAATTGTATTTGCAAAAAGTCACAAAGTGGAAAAGGGGTTTGTGTCAATATCCAAAATCAATTGAAGAAAAGCAAGAAAAAGCAAAATCACTTCAAGAAGAATTGGATAAGATTGAATGGCTTTGTGAATTTGAAACATCTGCCGCTTCCGCTGCTACTACTGTTGCTGCTACTGATGATGCTGTGACGGAATAATGAGATTAATTATTTTTTTTAATGACGTTTGAAACCATCAACTAGTCGATTATGAGTATTTTGTTTTAAAGATAACACACTTGTTTATTTATAAGAGATAAGAAAAAGATTTTTAAATGGATGAAACAAAATTGATTGAACTTTTAGACAAAAATTATTCTATTGCCAAATTATCGTTACATTTTGGTAAAGGTAAATCGACCATAGGATATTGGTTGAAAAAATATAATTTGAAAACTAATTATAATTATAGACCACCTTGTAAAATAATACCAACATCAAAAATATGTAACAAGTGTAAAATAGAGAAGCCAATTGAAGATTATTATTTTAAAAAAGATAGAAATAATTATAGGAGTATTTGTAAAGTATGTCATAATAAACAGCAAAATGATACTAGAATTGATAGAAATAATAAGCAATATGCTGTTAATTACAAGGGTGGTAAATGTGAAATATGTGAGTTAGTGACAGATAATATGAGTGTATATGATTTTCATCATAAGGATCCTTCTAAAAAAGAATATTCAATAACAAATAAAAAATATAATAAACTCGGCACAATCAAACCGGAACTAGATAAGTGTCATTTATTATGTGCAAATTGTCATAGTGAAGTTCATGGAGGATTACATCCAGATTATTTAATCACTTATAATAACGTGGAGACATATGATTTGTCAGGTAAAAATAAAATATGTAAATCATGTGAAATTAATAAACCAGTGAGTTTTTATTATAAAAGAAGTGGAAAGTCTGTTTATTACAACGATTGTAAGAAATGTCATAATAAAAGATCATCTGCTAGACTTAGGACTATAAAAAAACAATGTGTTGAATATAAAGGTGGCAAATGTGAACATTGTGGATATAACAAATATTTAGGTTCAATCGATTTTCATCATAGAGATCCTTCAGAAAAAAAATATGGAATATCCAACTGTACAAAGAGTTTTGAAGATCAAAAAGGAGAGCTAGATAAGTGTAATTGTATTTGTAAAAATTGTCATAGAAAAGAACATTCATAAAAAAGAAATAGCAGGAGATGGTTTTGATCCACCGACCTTCAGGTTATGGGCCTGACGAGCCACCTCTGCTCCATCCTGCTATCGAGGTTTTCCTCACCTCATAATCTCAGTAGCTGGAATCGAACCAACATTGCCTACGGCACGGGACTACAATCCGCTGCATTACCAATCTGCCATACTGAGTATTTTGAACTTGTATATAATGTTTTAAAGTTATACATAAATGCCCTTTTAAAAAAAGGGCAGCCCCCAAAAGTTAACTGAGGGTGCGCTGGCATTCTATAATGCTGTGTTACGTATTGATTTTCTTTAAACTCCTTATGTTTTTATTAGACTGTTTTATTCGAACCCTGAATTAATTTGAAATTAAAGAAATGATGAGTCTTATTAAATATAAGAATATGATTGAAAAAGAAATTTTAATTAGAGAAATCGAGAAATTTCAAACTATAAAACAAATAGCAGACACGTTAAATGTTACACATAGATGTGTTGAATATTGGTTAAAAAAACATGGATTGAAAACCAAAAGGAGACAACGAAAAGTTAAAAGAAGCAATAATAAACCAGAAGCAGTTAAATATAAAGGTGGAAAATGTGAAATATGTTGTATAAAAAGTGATATTCTTGAGATATATGATTTTCATCATAAGGATCCATCAAAAAAAGAGTTACAAATATCAAATATGAGAGGTGGTATATTTGCAAAAATTAAAAAAGAATTGGACAAATGTCATATGTTATGTGCGAATTGTCATGAAGAGACGCATGGTGGTTTTCATCCAGAGTATCTTATTCAAAATGAACTTTCTAAATTAATAAATAATAATAATAATAATCAACACAAATTTTGTAGAACGTGTCATAAAACTAAATGTATAAATGAATTTTACACATATAAAACAGAATGCAAAAAATGTTTTCTAAATCGAACAAATGCAAGACTGAGAAAAATCAAAATGGAATGTTTAAAATATAAAGGTGGAAAATGTGAACATTGTGGATATAACAAATATATTGGGACAATTGAATTTCATCATCTTGACCCCAGAAAAAAAGATTTTGGACTTTCAAGAAACCAAAAAACATTTGGTAATTCTCACAAAAAGGAGTTGGATAAATGCGTCGCATTATGTTCTAATTGTCACAGAAAAGAACATTATAGACTTAAAAAATTAACAAAAGAAGAAAGAATAAATGAATATAATAAGTCATCAATAATATTAGAAATAAAAAATTATTTTAAACTTTTAGAACCAGAAGTAATTATAAAAAAAAAAGTGGATCCCAATAAGATATGTCCTAAATGTAAAGAAACAAAATGGAAATATTCCAAATTTTGCGATAAATGTAATAAAATTACAAAAAGAAAAGTGACTAGACCACCAAAAAAACAACTTGTTGATGAAATAACTAAACTTGGTTATTGTGGCACTGGTAGAAAATATGGTGTTTCTGATAATGCCATTAGAAAATGGTTAAAAAATTATTGAAATTACTTTATTTATTCATGATTTTTAATAATCAGGAACAATTAAGGAAAAAAAGAAAGGCCTTACTGGGAATCGAACCCAGACTTCTTGTGTCAAAGACAAATATCCTTACCATTAGATCATAAGGCCGTTATTTTCACCTACATTCATCCTGATTTCTGAGAATCATGAAGAATTAAGGTAATTTGAAAGGTTGTACTCAGATTTGAACTGAGGTTAAATGGTTCAAAGCCATTTGTGATAACCATACTACACTATACAACCGAAATATAATCAATTTGTGCTCCATACAGGGCTTGAACCTGTGACCTTAGCGTTATTAGCACCACGCTCTACCGGCTGAGCTAATGGAGCAAGTTGATTATACATACAAGTTATCAAAGTTATACATAAAGGGGAGTGCCTGCGATGCTACGCATAAATTTAATTTTGAAAAACCCCAGTAATATACTACACATTGATTTAATAAGTGTTGGATACCATTGTAAAAAAAAGTAAAAAAAAGAAAAATAAGAGTATCGAATTATTCATAATCAAACCAGACTTTTGCCTTGGGGGGCGAAAGTAAGGAATAAGAGTGAATCTTGTCTACAAACTATGATTATGAACTTGGCTCTTATATATTATATACAGAAGTTGTACATAAAGGAACCTTTTAAAAAAAGGTTCTACCTCCAAAAAGTAGACTGGTAACCCCTGCCTTGCTACGCATTAATTTAATAACAATGGATATTCAAGAATATTAAAGCCAAAACCGTTTTTAATGGGTTGTATGTGTTATTTGTAAATTATAAGTTCATACGGTCAGCCTTAATTGAATATGGAAATAACGATATATTACCATATATATTGTTTAATATTGCTTTACGTGCTACTTTATGTGCTAATATTGTTCCATCTAAAATTTGTAATGAAAACTGTGTGGGATTTTTATACACACCATATTGTGTAATAATTTTAATAATATCTTCATTAAAATGTGATTGTTGTAATATCCAATAATGTAGTTTTTGTTGATAACATTTACATAGCGTTTTATAATAAGAAAGATGTTTATATTTGTTAAAATGTGGATTATAACATAAACTACATTTCATTATTCCATACAAATAGATGCAATAAAAAACCCCAATAAAACATATCAAATTTTTATATATCACATTTCTGTTGTATTATTTCCAAAAACAAAAAAATAGATTGAGAAAGTTTCCTTTCCCATTGCCTGAAACCGGGATCGAACCAGTGACCTCAGCATCACAGATGAAATCTTCAGTGTTACGCTGCCATATTGGCATCTGCGCTCTCCCATCTGAGCTATTCAGGCAAGGTTTTCGGGATAAACCCATGGAATATTGCCATTATACCATACATCTTTCCAGTCGGATTCGAACCAACATCTCCAGGCGAATAGCCAGGCGTATTAACCATTATACTTGATGGAAAGCTGAAAGAAAAGGGTTGATCAGACCCAACAATTCAGGCAACAGTCCATCTAACTATTTAGCTCTCTTTTTAGCTAAGATAGATTGATGGAGGCAAGCATTTCTTTAACCATGTGTGTTTCTTTAATCGTGTGTTTCTTTAATCGTGTGTGTGTGGCGAGTTGTGTTGTGAGTGGTGGAACAGGGGTTTATCATTGAAACTTTCAATGATAAGCAATCAATATCCTTATAACAATGTCACCACATTGGCATTTCGCCATGTCCGCATTGTCAGATAAGAATCTTCCCAACACCAGGGTGAATAACTATTCACATTGTTGAGGTCGAAAGTACATGAGTCAGAATCATGTAGAGAACGAAACAGGCAATGAAGGGGGGCGAAAGGTTGATATCGATATCGTGTGTGCTACAACCAATTTAATTGACGGCAATTAAATTCTACGGTGTCATGGTCTGGAATTGAACCAGAATCTCCTTTCTAGTGGAAAGGTGTGTTGACATTACACCACCATGACAGTTGATGGGGGAGAATAAATCTCTACCATCTGACTATGTAAGCGTTCTACCTGATTCGAACAGGTGACCGGCCGATCTGCAGTCGGATGCTCTACCACTGAGCTAAGAACGCTTACATATATAATATTTTGAGGTTATACATAAAGGAAAAACCTCCTGGATTTAGTTGATGGTTTGCTTTCTTTCTCTAATATCTCTTGTGTGTTTTTGTGTGTTGTTTCTGGAAATATAAAGGGATTTTATTACATCATCTATTGGGGAAATAAAAAAAAACAAAAAAAAAAAATACTCAAAGAGTGATAAAATTTTTATTTTAACTTATATATAATGCTTGTTCATAACTTATACAAGTTTTTCAGATCAACATCAGATTCCATATTCAAATAAAGGGGTCACAAATCAACGTCACTTTCCATCAAAATAAGGGGGTGGGTCACAAATCAACGTCACTTTCCATACACAATTGTATAGAGATTACTAAGAAATAATTAAAAGAAGATTGTCAATAAACTGGGAAAAGTCAGATCAACGTCACTCTCCATTGATTGTTTTGAATTGTATTGGTAAAAGAGATCTAAGAAAAAAAATCAAATTTTTTTTTTAAACCATTCACTGGTCCATCATCCATAATCATTCTAGTTATTACACATATATTTTTTGAATTATAAAGGGATAGGGATTTTACCCATATATAATCCAATGGGTAGTTGGTTGTTGGTTGTTAGTTGGTTGTTAGTTGGTTGTTGTTAGTTGGTTGTTAGTTGGTTGTTGGTTGTTGGTTATTGGTTGTTGGTAGTTGGTTAGATGATTGGATCAAGTAATGTAAATCAAAAAAGCAAAAAGCAATGATTTTTTATACTTGTTTCGCAGTCACAAGTGTTCGTCATAGGATTTTCGGTCCATTAAGGGAATTAACCATATTCCCACGGAGTGACTCTCCGTCCTCGTTTGAGGTGGTTTGAAGTTTGAATATTTGGTTTAAATTTTCGCAGCGGGACTTGCTCTCATTTAGGAGAGCCAGTTTTTGCTATTCAAGACAGCCCCCGTATCTCTAGAGCATCCATGATGACAGGTCGAGCGCTCTTACTTCTCGACCCATTTATAATGTTTCAAGGGTATACATAAACACCTGTTAGTGAGCCATCCCCTCTTCTTGGATTTTTTAATGGGATTCTTGTGGGAATTATTAATAAAGAAAAAACAAAAAGCAATGATTTTTTATACTTGTTTCGCAATCACAAGTGTTCGTCTTAGGATTTTTTGTCCATTAAGGGAATTAACCTTGTTCCCGCGGAATGACTTCCCGCCCTCATTTGAGGAGGTCTGAATTTGATTTATTATTGAAGATATTAAGGGTAGGGACTTGCGATTAATACGCTATTTAGATCGAGTCGCCCCAAATTCTCGACCCAACTATAATGTTTCAATGGTATACATAAACAAATCGGATTTTTTTTATATAGAAATTCTTGAGGAATTTCGTGTATACATAAACAAATAGGATTTTTTAAGGAATTTACGATTCCGATTCGTTCGAATGGACATTCGTCCATCCTTCACTCATGCTCGCATCCTGGGTCGTTCGTTTCAGGCCCTAACGGGCCCTCACTCACTGGATGCTCGCCGAAATTGGCGCCCATTTCATAGTTCTTTTAGTAGTTATTTTTATGACCATAACCTCCTCAATATTACAATATAAATAACTAATATATTATGAAGTATTTTTGGGGATAATTGAAGATAGAAGAAGGATAAAACATTGATAACACTTGGGAGGTTTCGATGATGTTAATTTTTGACAGGTGGATGGGTGCACGCCCAGAAGCGATAAATTTCATTGTGGAAGAAGAAAAAATAGAAACGTAGATTATAAACTAAATTGAAAATTAAATGATTGAAACAGAAAAAGAAATGAAAAAAGATAAAAAAACATTCATTAGAAAATCAAAAAAAAAAACCAAACCATCAATGGAGGCAATGGAATCAATGGAATCAATGGAGACAGTGCCAACAAAGAAAAAAAAAGTATCATTCAAAATAGAAGATGAAGATGAAGATGAAGATGAAGAAAAAGAGAATAAATAAGAAAGGTTATAAGGTAAAAAAAAATTTGATTTTTTTTTTGATTGATAGTTCCTTCAATATTTAATTTCGTGGGGAAAAAAATTTGAATTTTCAATTCACATAAAAAAAATTAGTTATAATTTTACTGGATGAAAAAACGAAAATTCACAATAACCATCAAACAAAAAATCAAAAAAGAAAAAATTATGGAACCAATAACCCCTACAACATCCACGACCAAGAGAATTACAAACCGAAAACGAAAAATAGTGATTCGAATTCCAAAAGATGCAAAACCAAAACCAAAAACACTGACAATCCGTGTTAGTAAGGCATTTAAAAGGAAAATGGATGAAGGGGGTTTATGTGTTGGAAAACAGTGTAAACAAGAATCCATTTTCCAACAGGTCAAAACTCATATGAAAATGGCTGGATATCCACTAATGCCCCACCAAGTGGATGGAGTAAAATGGATGATGGAAAGAGAAAAAAACTCACCCAACAACCCAATTAAAGGTGGATTGTTGTGTGATGATCCAGGTCTTGGAAAAACCATTCAAACGTGTGCTTGTATGTTGGGAAACCCAAAAAAACGAACTTTGCTTATTGTCCCTTGTTCAGTTATTGGTCAATGGAAAAAAATTCTATTGGAAGTGTTTCCAGACCATCAGTTAAAGGTTCATAGGGGACAAAAGAGACCAAAAAATTACCATGGTATCGTTCGTGGGTATAGAAATAGTAGTTTTGTGATAACGACACTAGGGACATTAACGAAGGATGTTTCATATTTCCTTATTAGTGGATATTGGAACAGAATCGTTTTTGATGAAATCCATGACATCAGAAATGGTGGGGCAAATTATCGAGCAGCAATTCTGTTAAATTCCGAAATAAAATGGGGATTGAGTGGAACACCAATACAAAATCGTTTGGGTGACCTGTCAAACATCTATCGTTTTTTGGATGTCAATGATGGAAAGGGAATTGGTATGAATTCAGTGAGGGAATTGAACGAGCGTTATATGAAAAAACGAACGAAAGAAGAAGTGGCCGAAAAAGACCCCAATTTAGTGTTGGGTGAAAAGAAGGAAATGGAGTATGAAATGGACTTTGGTACACCTGAAGAACGAGCCATATACGATAAAATACGCAAAAATGTTAAATCGGAGTTTGAAAGTATGGTAAATTCGGCACATAGTAATTCGGCAAAAATGGCATGTTTCTTCGAGTTGCTTCTACGGTTGCGCCAGGCATCCCTTCATCCTCAATTGGCCTTGAATGGTTTTTCCAGAAAATACGGAAGGAACATGGGTACTTATGGAAGTCGTTCTACAAAATTCACTAAACTGGTGAATTTAATTCGAGAGAAAAGGGACTCGAATTGTATTGTATTTTGCAATTTCCGAGAAGAGATGGATATGATTGGAGAGGAATTGGGAAAATGTGGAATTGGTTATAGGAAGTATACAGGATCAATGAACGATAAACAGCGAAAAGAGTGTTTGGGAAGCTTTGTGAATTACAAAGTAGCCTGTAACACAGACATGATGATGCGTCTCCCTATTGAGCTATGTGGATTGATTCAGAGTTATGCGCCAAGAGTGTTGTTGATCCAAATTAAGGCAGGAAGTGTCGGTTTGAATCTCCAACAGTTTACTGAGGTGTTTTATCCTCTTGGTGATTGGAATCCGAGTAACGAAATCCAGGCAACATCAAGGGCTCATCGGTTAAATCAAACGGAAACAGTTACGGTACACAAACTCCGGCTTCGCGTCCCTGATCCAGCATATGAAACGATTGATGACCGTATTTTCGCTATTCAACAAAAGAAACTGAAAATGGTGGAACGCTGTATGACAGGAAAAGGTGGAAACCAGTTGTCAATTGGTGATTTTAGGAGTTTGTTAAGTTAATTTATTACGGTTTATTACGGTAAACAGATGGTGTAAATTAAGTTATTTATTTTTTTTATTGTCCAATGTATTTATTTTTTTTTTGATATTTTTTGTTGAAAAATTATTTAAAACCATAAGTCTGATTGATAACAATGACTGGACAAAATTTAAAAGTTTATTCACTTGATGAAGAAGGAGAAATTTACGATGGAAATAAAGATGGTATTATTTATTTGATCCAGCCATCTGAATTTTTAGGGAAAAAAGTATATAAAATTGGAATGTCAAGAAAACAACATATTAACAGGGTCAGAACAGGTTATGGAAAATTAACGGTATGGCATGAAATAAGTGAAGTTACAGATGCTCTCAGTGCTGAAAATAAATTAAAACAAATATTTAATTTAAAATTCGAACGTTACCAAGGATATGAATATTTCAAAGGAGATTTATTTGATATGAAAGAGGAATATCGAAATGTGGTAGATTCATATATAATTGAAGATAGAATTGTTATTGATATTAAAGATGAACAACAACTAGAAATTATTCCATCCATCACTGCAAAAATGAAATATGAAAATGTAATTTGGCCAACCAATATTACACTTCGAGAATTTGTTCCGTTTTGTGAAAATACTTTATCTATCACATTGGATTGTGATAAAGATATAAAAAACATAAATGAAGACTGTGTGATATATAAATGTTTTAACTGTCCATACACAACAAATGATTATAGGAATTTTAAACGTCATAAAAACAAAAAAAATCCATGTACAAAATGTAAATTTATATGTGAAAATTGCCAAAAAAGATTTATGTATACAAAATCACTAAAATTACATCATAAAAAATGCACTGCGAAAAAAGAAATATTAAGTGAAACAACAGAAAATAAAGCTCTTGTCAAAGGAAGTAAGATATATAATTTTGGAGAAGAGGATATTTCTTATTTGAAAAATGAAAATTTTGTTAAATTTATATTAGAAGATCCAATATTTTGTGTGGAAAATATGATTTATAATATTCATTTTCATTCAAAACATCCAGAAAATCATAATATAACAATTCCAGATGAACATCCCAATTCAATAATTATTTTGAGAAATGGTGTACTTGCTTTTGAAAATAGACGAAAAATAATTTGGAGTGAAATAATAAATAAATGTAATCTACAATTACAACATTTACTGACCAAATATATGGATAAAATTCAAGATATCAATAAATTAACAAACATTCAAAATATTCTTGCTGATAATTCAATTAAACGAAATACAAATCTATATAAAAATGTAGAAACATTCATAATAAATCAACAAAAAAAATATGATTATTCCACATGGGTATAAAATTTAAAAATCTGCTCAACTACCCTCCTTACTCTGTCAAAACAATCCATTTATTACGTCGTCTCCAATGACGTTCTCCACCAACATCTTCTTTTATTTTATTCCATAATCGTCCTCGGCTACTGGCAAAATACGTTTTTTTCGTTCTAAATGAAAAAGCTCTCCATTTATTTGTCACTATATTTTCTACCTCGTCGTCTTCGTCATTTTCAACTGTAGTGGTTTTGTCATTTACCTTGTTTTCATTAACTTCAACTGATGTATCATTGGATGTATCATCAGTTGGTTTACGTTTTTTAGTTGTAAGTTTGGAAATTGTAAATCTGAGATGAGGCATGGTGGTTGGTGCTCGAAAAAAATGTCTTGATGTTGATATTATTTTTATCAATATCAAATTTTTTTTTTATTTTAAGCAATGATGCTAAACAACATATAATTCTTGAACATAAAATTCTGTTTCTGGTTCTTCATCTGTATAACTTATTCCGGCAAATCGACACATGGATGGATATGGATCCAAAGTCATAAAAGGTTTAAGTTTTTCGATTCTTTTTTTATATTCCATTAATTTTGTTTTATTTTCGCAAAAAGGTTCATATGATGATTTAAAAGTTGGAAAATCTATATAATTTCTTGGCAAATGTAAATTATATTTGGAAGTGACATATTCGGCAAATTCAACTAGACCACTTAAATAAAAATATTGAGTTTCATTTGGCATATTAAAACGATCATTAAGATCATCAGCCATTTCTTGTAATTTTTTTTTATTTTTAGATACACATAAATTCCATTTATTAAATTCTAATGTATTCACATAATCTTGAAAACTATCATCTAAATTATTTGATTCAACTATTAATACATATATTGTTTCTCCCTCTCCAATGTATTTATCAATTTTATTTAGTAAATATTTATCCATTTAATAAACAAGAATTTAAGATCATAAGATTAGGTTTTAATAAAAATCAAATTAAAAAAAAAACAGATCCTTTTTTTGAGATGTTCGTTATGGTCATTTGTTGACACATATCCCTATCTCTCATAATAGGGAACTAAAATATATGCTGCGAAAAGAATTAATTGCTGATTGAGGATCTTAATTATAACAGTGACAAAGATATACATAAAACACACATAAAAAACACAAAAACAGATCCCCTTTTTGGGTTTGAGATGTTCGTCATGGTCAATTGTTGACACATAATCCGCTGTTCTCTCATAAACAGTAGAAACTATTATTCCAATCGATCATTGTCGAAAGGTCATAGCCAGTATTCATTACAATTAAAAGGTGAAGTTGCTGGTCAAGGATCTTGTTTATAATGTATTGAGGGTATACATAAATGACATTTGTCATTTTATATAAAAACTCCAAAGGAATTTCGTGTTGGTGTTTTGGTACAAAAATGCAAAAACAGATCCCCTTTTTGGTTTGAGATGTTGGTATGTCATTTGTTGACAAACTCCCCTGTTCTCTCATAAACAGAAGAAACTAATTTTCCATTCGATCATTGTCGAATAGTCATAGCCGTTGTTATATAATCATCTTTGAAAATTGCTGGTCAAGGATCTTGTTTATAATGTATTGAGGGTATACATAAATGACGAATGTCATTTTATATAGAAACAGGAACCCAGGTTCCCACCAACCCTCCTGGTCTTTTTGGTTCCATGTGGAATAAAAAAAAAATTTGATTTTTTTGATAAGGATATTTTAAATATATAATTTCAATTTCCAGGGCCTTTTAGTTTATCCCCAACTAAAAAGCACACAAACACACATAGACACATACACACAGAAAACAAGAAAGAAAAAATGTCGTCAGGTGGTTACAGTAGCAAAGGAGGAAAGGGTGGTTCTGCCCGTGTGATGGGAACAAATGGAACAGCAGAGGTGGTGCTTGGTCAAACAGATGATTTCATGGAGCGTTTGGTGGAGCTCTTTGTAGTGTTGTCACGCAATGCTGATCCAGCAACACTTCGTGAGATGGTGGTTGGTCTGGTTCAACGTGCGGCGGGTGATCCAGAAGCGTTGGCAAATTTGTTTTCGCTGGCTTTCCAGACACGAGATTGTCGTGGTGGAAAGGGAGAACGTGATTTGTTCCGAACTCTTTTTATGACTCTTCATGAGAGTTTTGAGAAGGAGACGTTGGCTTGTTTGCCCTTGATTGTGGAGTATGGGTATTTCATGGATTACATTACTCTGTGGGCAGAGACAGAAACAGATCCTCGTTTTGAAAAGTTGAGGGATGCGGTACTTGACTTTTACGCCACTACTCTGTTGGAGGATCAGGGAAAGGTGGATGTTGCGGTGGCAGCAAAGGTAGATCCACAGGGTTTGACATTGGCGGCCAAGTATGCTCCACGTATTCGTCGTGAGAAGAAGAAGGTGGTTTCTGGTGGTGAGGCGACAGCGACGGCATCAGCAACGGTTGAGGCCACCACAACAACGAAGGCCACCAAGACAGGGGGGCCATCTGACAGGACGAGGGCGAATCGTTGTTTTGGCAGGGCGCTTCGTGATCGCATGTTCAAGGGTGACAAGAAGAAGGATGAGAAGTACCGCAAGTTGGTGTCGCATTTGTCGGAGCGTCTGCGTGTAGTGGAGCGTTTGATGAGTCAGAATCGTTGGGATGAGATTGATGTTGGGATGATTCCTTCATTGTGTTTGAATCGCAAGCGCAAGGCATTTCTTTATGAGGACAAAAAGGGTGTTCTTCGTGGAAATGACAAGGCTCGTTTGAAGCTCCGTGAAGCTTTGATGGCACCAAAGAATGTGGAAAAGATCAAGGGTGGACAGTTGTTTGCTCATGAGTTGGTAGGCCAGTGTATGGGTTATGGTGTAAGTGCTGGAGAAGCGGCTCTTTTTGATGCTCAGTGGGAGTCCATCAAGAATACAGTCCAGAAGGAGATTGATGATTTCGCGGCACAGCAGACAGCAGCTGTGGAAGCGGGAGAGGATGTTCCACAGCGTGGTTTTAATTTGGGAAATGTAGTTCCAATTGTGGATGTCTCTGGATCGATGAGTGGAACTCCAATGCAAGTGGCAGTTGCTATGGGTCTTTTGATGGCAGAATTGAATTCCCCAGCATTCCACGGTCGTGTGATGACTTTTCATTCTCAACCAAGTTGGTTTCGAACAAATCAGGGAACCATCCAGGAACGTGTTCGTCATTTGATGGGAGCTCCATGGGGAATGAATACAAACTTCGAGTTGGCAATGAAGTTGATCATTGACACATTGGATCGGTTGGCGACACAGACAGGTGAAATGCCAGAGGTTCCAGAGTTGGCAGTGTTTTCGGATATGCAGTTTGACCAGGCAGCAGGATATGGAGCATGGGACACAGCCTATGAGCGCATCGTCAAGAACTTCCGTAATCTCGGTCAAACGTTGAGGGCAAGGGGTGTGTCAGGTGTTCCAGCTGAATTGAAGCCACCAACGATCACTTTCTGGAACATTCGAGACACAATGACGACTGGTTTGGTGACAGATGCCAACAAGAAGGGTGTTCGTCTGTTGTCGGGTTTTTCACAAAGTCTGTTGAAGCTTCTTCTTTCAGGTGCTCTTCCACCAGTAGGATCAATGGAGGACCCTGAAGTTCCAGAACCAAGTCCAGTGGATACATTGCGTGCTGCGTTGGATGACACTCGTTATGATGCGGTTCGGGTGACACTTGCGGGAATGGAATCAGGAACTTTCGCAGAGTACGAGTTCACTCCAACTCCTGAGGAGACAGAGGAAGAACTGACGTCAGCAACAGGTGGAGGATGTGCGAAGTGAATAGAGCAAGTGAAAGTAAGTGTAAGTAAGTGTATACATAAATGACAAATGTCATTTTATATAGAAATTCCTTTGGAATTTCGTGTATATAAAGGGATAGGATTTAATATAATAAAAAAAATTTGATTTTTTTTTATTGAAATAAATCGGATTTTAATTCTTAGTTATATAGCGACAAATTAGCAATAGACATTCATTAACTCATCAACAGTTAGCCAACAACAGACAACAACATCAATATGTCAGGCAAAGCAGTCGCCACAAAGGCCACAAAGGCCACAAAGGTCAAAACCAAGGCCACAAAGGCCACAAAGACCACAAAGGCCACAAAGGTCAAAACCAAGGCCACAAAGGAGGCAACAACAACGTACTACAGTGGCGGCACGGGTGTAGTGAGTTCATACTATGACGGGCGGCGACAGGAGACTTACACTGATGGTATAGATTGGGCGACTTTGGAGGGTGATTTTGATGCAGGGGATGGAGATGGTAATGAGTGGTAAAGAGTATTTTTGAGTAAGTCAAATTACAAATTATTTTTTTTTATTTGCGATTATGTTTAACTTCAAATTTTTTGATATTTTTGATATTTTTGACTTCAATTTTTTTATTAATGACTTCAATATTTTTGAGAACCATACCATATTGAATACCATTCCATGAGTGTTCATAAACAAAATACAACAATGTTTGAAATGTTTCTGTTAAGACTGTAATTTTGATGGATTTAGAAATATTTTTGGTAAACATATAACTAAATATGAGTGTAAACATAACACCAACAAATCGATAAAGCAATGTTTTTATAATGATACGTCTTTTAGATTGTTCATAAATCTTCATATAAATAATACAAAGGTAAAAAAAAAATTGTAAATCAGATAAATCAGATAAATTTAAATTAAATTACTTGGCTTTACATACATTCACTTATGAGATGGATTGTTCTTTGGACTCTGTTGAATCCCATCCATAAATTATTTTCAAAATCCGTGAAGATGGTTGTTGTTCTCCTCCAGTGGAATTTTCGATTGCAGTCTGAGCCATTTTTGTGAGATCACTGTCTGAGATTTTGGGAAGCTCTATGATATGACCGATGTATTGAACATCGGTTTCAATGTCTTTGGTCATCGATTGAAGTTTACAAATACCAGATGAAATACCAGATGAAATTTCTTGATTAACTTTATCGTTGTGGTTGTGGTTGTGGTTGTGGTTGTGGTTGTGGTTGTGGTTGTCCGCAATCATTAATGAGATTATGGCTTATGGGATTGAATAAATGAAGAAGGTCTTTCTTTATGGTTATTTTGTAATATCAATGGTTATTATTAGAAAAAGAATCAAATTTTTTTTGTGTTTAAAAAAAAATCTTTTTAAATTTATTTATTAAACACACACTCTCTTGTTTGTTTTGTTTTTTCACCAGTGATCATCCCAATGATCTTCGTACTGATCAGTCCATTGGGCGTGGCGGGATGTTGAGCGCTGGCACTCACGACAGCACTTGCGGCACTTGCGAATCCCTCTTGGACGTTTCATTTGGTTCTTGGAGAAGTTGTGATACTTCTGTATCTGGTGGCACTTGGAACATTTGAAAGGGGACTCCTTTGCCTTTTTGGGTGCTCTGGGTCGGCAACGACGTTGTTTCCTCTGTTGCCGAACAGGAGTGACGGCAGTTGGCGGTGCGGAAGTGGATCGTCGCATTTGTACTTTGGATGGGCGACGAATAGGGGGTGGAGTGCGAGGTGCCGATCGTGGTGTCATTGGTGGAGTGACAATCCGGGACGTCTCATATCGCAACCCACCACCACTACTACTACCAATTGGTGGTTGGAGGCGAACATGGATGTCGGCTGTGGTCAGGGGTCGTGAATCCCTGTGAAGTTCTTCCAAGTCAGGTGGTTGGGCGCAGTGGGAATCGACGATAGAGCGAACTGTATCGAATGCTTTGCGAAGAACACTGAATGATTCCATAAATTCCGCATCCTCAAGAAGGCAGCAACTATCCAATGTGGATGAAAAGCTCGACATATTGAATAATTGTAATAAGGCTACTAAGGATATTTGAGGTAGTAAATTAATAAGTGATATTTTGTATTGGAAAAAAATCAAATTTTTTATTTTAAAATGTGTTTTTAGCTGTTTTGGTGTGAGATGAATGTAGATATAAAGGGATAGGAAATTGTAGATTGGTATGTGGTTGGTATGTGGTTGGTATGTGGTTGGTATGTGGTTGGTATGTGGATGGTATGTGGATGGTATGTGGATGGTATGTGGATAGGATAAAAAAGATGCCTACGGGAGGAATCGAACCACCACCACAGGGACTTCACTCCTGTATACTACCGTTATACTACGTAAGCTAGCTATTCTCTTGCCAGGAATTGAACCCGGATCTACACCGTGAGAGGGTGGTATCCTAACCATTGGACTACAAGAGATAATAAGTGAATTAGATAGTCAAGCGCAGAATTGAACTGCGAATACCCATTTATAAGAAGGGCGTGATAACCATTTCACTACATGACCAGAAAAGTAAACAAGGAAGCACTGAGATTTGAACTCAGATTACTCGGGACACAACCGAGGGTGTTAACCATATTAGCACTATACTTCCAAATAGTCACACCCGGAATCGAACCGGGATTACCCATTCATCAGAAGGGCGTGATACCACTACACTATGCGACCATTAAGTTTCCATATCGAGATTTGAACTCGAGCCAACTGGGTGAAAGCCAGTCATCCTAACCAAACTGGACCATATGGAATTACTTATATATACTGTTTTAAAGTTATACATAAGGAAGCAAATAAAAAAGTATTTTAATTATTAATTAGGTTTTAATCACTCACTAGATCTTATTCACAGGTTGTCACGTTGTTCATCTCATTGGGGGGTTTTCCGTTGACCATTGGAGGTGTTGTTGGGAGCAAATTTAGAGGTAACTTGGAAAAGTTTTCGTTTTCCCATTGAGCCTCCTTCTTCTCCTAGTCTTTCACGGAGTCTTTGACGAAATCCCGATAAATTGTTGTCTTTCAATAAGGGAGATGAAGGATAAGAAGAATTAGGTGATTCCATTGGCGATTCCATTGGCGATTCCATTGTCGATTCCATTGTCGATTCCATTGTATTGGATATTAGGTAAGTATTTTATTGGGTAAGTATTAATACAGTAATTGGCAGTAATTGGGAGAATGTATAGAGTCTGAAAATTTCAGAAAGAAAGTGAAATTAAGTTTAATGTAATAAAAAAAAAATCAAATTTTTTGACAAGGAAGATATAAAGGGATAGGATTAGGAAGTTTTATTTATGTATAGCTTTAAAGTAATATATATAAGATCGTGATCAGCAATCACTAATAATTAGTAATTAATCTTGGTATTCATGAGAGTACCAGGAGGGGAATGGGATATGGCATCCTGAGTTCCTCAGTCATCAATGAACTGAAAAAGTTCGTAGTTGGCGACCCCCTTCTCAGACCGACGATCTGTTTTTTTTGTGTTTTATGTATAACTTCAAGACAATAAATATAAGATCGTGATCAGCAATTAAAATGATAATGTGATGTATATCTTGGTATTCATGGGAGTATTAGGAACAGGATTATTAAATTCTGTAAAGTTCTACTATGAACTAAAGAGTTCATGGTCAGCTGGCAGTAGCAATAATTGCGGCAGCAGCAATGGTAATTCATCCTAGACCGACGATCTGTTTTTTTTATATTGGTTTTAAAAAAAAAAAGCAAAGAGAAAAAGTTGACTTCAATTGTTGATGCCGGCCTACAAGTATAGAGACAGAAAGCAGAATTTAGAATGTAATTGGTTGTGAAGGAAATACAGAAGGGACAACAATGAAACAATGAATCTACTTACCTGTTGTTGACGTCCGGGATACGATGTTTTATGATTCTCTAACAATATCTCTACTCATCGATGATATCGGGAAATCACATAATAATCCAACTTTGAAAGAGCTATAGTATCTAAGTTGGAGTTCTTGTGTGATTACCAGAGATACCAGAGAGACAGATGATAAAGCCGATCACAACCCATATATATATGGTTTTAATGATATACATAAAGGAATCTGTTTTAAATAGTATAATGACGCCAGAGTCATTGAGCGATTCTGAATCCGAATGTATATTTTTATATGGAAGTTGTTCATTAAAATATTAAAATAACATATGTTATATGGGACATATGTTATATGGGACATATGTTATATGGGACATATGTAAATGGTTTTGTGTATTGTGAGGATGAGCACTGAAGTGCAAGTTATCAAAGTGGGATTTTATTATTGAAGTTGTTCATTAAATTTTTAAAATTACACAGTAATTTTGGATAATTGTTAATGATTTAAAACATTGAGACAGTGAGTATTTTTGAGCAAAGGTTATCAAAGCGATTTTTCATGGAACAAGTTTTTTCCAAAAACCATTTAGATTTTTGGTGATTTATTATAAAAAGATTTAAAGAATTATCACTAGGATTACATAAATGTTCAAATGTAATAATTGCAATTATAACACAAATCGAAAGTACAATTACGATAGACATATAAAAGGATGTTATTCAAAAATGAAATGTATTTATTGTGAATGTTCGTTCATCACTGATGAAAAATTAAAAATCCACATGGAGAATTGTAGTTACAAACAAAATTCTATATGTCATGTGTGCAATAAAAAATTTTCAAATGTCGGAAATTTGAATAAACATATGAAAAAATGTAAATTAAGGACACATAAATGTTCATTTTGTGAAAAATTTTTTTCAGAAATAAATGAATTGAAAAAACATATAATATTATGTGTACAAGAAGTTACAAAATTTGATCAATATATCAATGACACATCCAATACAGTAACTACAAATAACGACACAACCAACAAATTATTAAACTTTGGAAAAGAAGATTTATCAGGAATAACAGTAGAAAAACTTAGTCAATGTTATTTGGATCCCAAAAATGCCATAAGTAATTTAACCCGAATAATGCATTTTAACAAAAATTATCCACAAAATGCCAATATCATGATAGAGAGTGCCAATAGTAAATATATAAAGGTTTATATGGGAGAAATGTGGAGATATGGAGATCTAAAACAATCACTTCAAAAAATAGCAGATAAAAAATTTCAATATTTGGAGATGAACTATGATTTATGTCATGATAAATTATCAAATATAGATAGACAAAATTGGAATAAATATTATGATGATTATACAGACAAATTACCTGAAATAATAGAGCCAGTTCAGGATAAAATATTTTTGGCGATAATGATAGGTTCCAATAATATAAAAAAATATAGGATTTGAATGAAATTATGGTATGAGTAAAAAAATAGTTTATTTTATACAACCATCTGAATTAGATGGAACAAATAAATATAAAATAGGTGTGTCAAACAATTTTGAAAATTTTTACAATAGATATGGAATAGGATCAACATGGATATCAATAAATGAAGTGAGTGATTCGACAATAGTCAAAAAAATGTTAAGAAAAATATTTAATGATAAATTTGTGAGGGTTCAAGGATATAAATATTTTATGGGAAATTGTAACGAAATGTTAAAAGAATACAATACAATTGTGATGCCATATGTGTTGGAAAAGTTGGAAGTGGATAATGGTAGTGATATAGTGGAAATAAATAAAGAACAAACTGTTGAGAATACAGTGGTAAAAGAAATACCAGTTGAGGATAAAAAAAAGTTTAAATGCGACAAATGTGATTATTCATCAATACGAAAATACAATTATGACAGACATGTTGGCGTGTGTTGTCTAAAAAAAATGTACATATTGTAATTCATCGTTTAGTACTAATAAAAAACTAGAAATTCATATGAAAAAAAAATGTAATTATAAACAAAAATGCAAGTGTTTTTACATGTGAAAAACAATATTCAAATATCGGAAATTTGAATAAACATATGAAAAAATGTGTATGACACAAAAATCAATATACATCATCACATAATATTGAACTATAACCATAACCTGATAATAAAAATCATGTATCAATGAATGATATAAGGTAAACTACTCATTATTACACATTTTGTTCGGCATATTTTGAACAGGAGAATTGTATAATAATTATTTTTACAATAACAAAAAATATATATATTAAACTTAATAAAACACACAAATTTAGATTTATTTTCAATTGTGAAGCTCTTGGCATATTTTTAAAAAGGAGGTTATGGTTATAATATGATTATTATATTAATATATGTTTATTATATAATTAAGGTATAATTGGTTAATGTGCAAAAAAGTTCAATTGTGCAAAGGTGTCAGAGGGCCCAAAAAGTACAAAATCTGAGGGTCCAAGAGGGCAGTTTTTTTTTGAAAAAAGACACTGCACAATTGGACAACTTTTTGTTTTTTTCATTTTCATTAAATTTATGTTAATAAAATATAAATATATAAAATATATGGTTTATACAAACATGCTAAAAAAAATATGCCGAAATCAATGTTTTTATTAAGGTAAAAATCGCCATCGGATTTTGCAGTTTTTTATGAAGTTACTGGTAATATTAAAATAATATATAAATGATAATTATAATTTGTGTAATAAGTCTGAAAAAAATATTTAAAAATATCTGTTGTGATATATTAATTATATATAGAACACCATGTTATTTAAATGTGACAATTGTGGATATAAAACAAAACGTAAGTTTTGTTATGACAGACATGTAACCAATCCAACAGCTTGTAAAAGTATTCAATGTCAATATTGTGGTTCAAATTTTGGAAAAAAAACAGATTTAAAGAGTCATGAAAAAATATGCAATAATAAATTATCAAGAAGTTGCCAGTATTGTAACAATAAATTTAAGTTTGTTTACACACTAAATCGACATCTTAAAACATGTAAAGGATTATATATGTGTGCTTTATGTAAAAAATTACTGAGAACAAATGATTTATTGAAGAAACATCTTGTTGAGTGTGCCACATCATCCAAACTAGATCAATCTATTAATGATACATCCAGTACAGTGACAATAGATAGTAGTACTAATAATACCAACAATAATACCACTAATAACAACATAACCAACAACAATAACATAACCAATAACATAACCAATAACAATACAATTGCAGTATTGAATTTTGGTAAAGAGGATTTATCTGGTATAACGGTTGAAAAATTGAGACAATGTTTTTTGGATCCCAAGAATGCCATAAGTAATCTAACGCGAATGACGCATTTTGATAAAGATCATCCAGAGAATGCCAATATACGGATAGAAGATGCTAACAGTCAATATGTGAAGGTTTATACAGGAGGAATGTGGAGATATGGTAATTTGAAACAATCACTTAGAAAAATAGCAGATAAAAAATTTCAATATTTGGAAATGAATTATGATTTATGTCATGATAAATTATCGAATAAGGACAAACAAATATGGGATGATTATTATTATGGCTATATGGATGAGCTACCTGAAATAATGGAACCAGTCCAAGATAAGATATTTCTGGTGGTAATGGTGGGTTCAGCCAATATAAAAAATGGAGATATAAAGAAAATGTTGGATTTGAGTGCATTGTGAAAAACGGTATTCAGATATTGAATCCGATGGGTTCGACCCCCCCGAGCCGTGGACAGGGGTCCCAGATACGTATCAATATATCAAAATGACACTTTTTTTTATAAAAAATCCCAATTCAGACATTTTTTTTATAAAAAAACAATAAAAAAAAGAAAATGGATACTTTTTTTTTAAATAAATAAAAATAAATATGGAATCTGAAATTTATAAAAAAATCCCAGATTAGATAAATTTTTATATTTTCTTTGAAAAAAAGAAAAATATATAAATTTTTATAAAAATCCAATTGAAATTTAAATATTTTATAAAAAAATCCATAAAAAAATAAAAAAAAAAGAAAAATAAATAAAAAATAAAGAAATTTTTATAAAATTCATAAAAAAAACATAAAAAAAAGGAAAATACTATTTTTATTGTAATTTTATATAAAAAACCCGCCATTTTAAACATTCGGTACCCCTGACCCATCGGAATCAGTGATTTCTGGGGTACCCCCACAATTTGAATTGATATTTGATTTTGGATCTGGGTTTGGATCTGAATCCAAAAAAGGAGTTTTTGAATAGGTGGGTTCGATTCCCAGTGTCTTCACAAATACCACACCTTTGTTGACAAGTTGATTAAGGCCGAAAAGAGCAGTTTGTTTATTACAGAAGCTGGGAGTTTGTGTTTTCATGATTTGTGTTTTTGTAAGAGGACCATTTTCCAGAAGATCCAGTGCGACTTGTTCAAGTTGCGGATCAATAGTATCAATAATAATTTCGTGCCAACCATTATCATGATTGCGTCGGTATAATTTATTTTTGTGATTCCACCGTGCCTTGACACAATATTGTTGACCATTTTCATGAAGAGTTTGTAGGGTGACGGTGTGGCCAGTTTTGGTGGTATTGGTGACAACATAATAGGTGGAGCAGTCAAGTTGTCCACCTAGCATGGAACAATGCATTTGACCAAGAACGTGAGTACCATTTTTGAAAGGTGTGATGGGTTCTTTTGTTTTTTTAGATTGTTTTTTGGGACTGTGGTTGATGGTATCACCATGTTTTATTTTTTGTTGTGGTTGTTGTATATCCATGATGATGGTGGGTAGTTAGATAGTGTTGGGGTAGAGTTTTTGATAAGTGTAATGGATTACTGGAAAAAAATCAAATTTTTGTTTAGTTTTTCGGAAAATCCAAGGGTAGTTCCCCAGTGAAATTCTAGTAATATAGTGATTTTTTATATTTTAGGGATTCTCAACTGAAAAAAAGATACTAAAAAAACGATACTAATATATTGATGTATAACTTCGAAAATGTATAATTGATTGGGTCAGTGAGCTCGAAGGATGTGAGTACCGGTAGACAAGCGCCGGAGGATGTGGGATCG
>Ga0209533_1000344_pt1 | contig 44879 bp, 32 predicted proteins | sample COG_04_FD_184748 | JGI IMG/M metagenome (GOLD analysis project Ga0209533, IMG submission 184748) | Pelagic Microbial community sample from North Sea - COGITO 998_met_04 (SPAdes) (version 2) | ecosystem: Environmental > Aquatic > Marine > Neritic zone/Coastal water | place: Helgoland, sampling...
CGTTTTTAGAATATGTTGGTAAAAATGCTAATATGGATACATACGCTGATATTTTGATGGATGCATTATCCAAATAATAATAATAAATAGTAAATTAGCGCCGGACTGTAGTCATTCATATTTAAAATTATATTTTTTGTTCATTAAGATTCTTAAAAAAATACAATAATATTTCTAGACTTATTAATTTTACCAAATTTTGACCTAAAAAATATCTTTTAAAAGTCATTGAAAGTTACTTACAGAGATACAATAGCTATAAATTATAATTTAATTGATACACTATAACGATTGAAGTTTTTTAATCCTTGTATATCTTAGAAACTTACAATATATTTGATTTAAAATACTCTTTCGAATGATACTTATAGTAGATGGAGGTTCTACAAAAGCCGATTGGATTGCTTTAGACAATAACAATAATGAAGTGTTTAGGATTCGGACTTTAGGCTTGAATCCAGCAGTTGTAGCTCAAAAAGAGTTGGCGAATCGAATTATAAACATGTTCCAGTTGATGGACATTAAAGAAGATATATCTGAAATATACTTCTATGGTGCTGGGTGTGGTACTCCAAAACCTTTTGCTATTTTGAAAAAAGTCTTGCAAGATATTTTTGTCAATGCAAAAATTAATATCGCAGAAGATATGCTAGCTGCAGTTTATGCAGCTTCAGGAAATCAGCCAGCAATTGTGTGTATTCTTGGAACAGGCTCTAATAGTTGTTATTATGATGGTACTACTGTGCATATGAAAACAGTTTCTTTAGGGTATTCCGTGATGGACGAAGCTAGTGGTAATTACTTTGGGAAATTACTTTTAAGAGAGTATTTTTATGATAAAATGCCAAAAAGAATCTCAAATAAGTTTGAGAAAGAATATAATTTAGATGCAGATATTATTAAATATAATTTATATAAGCAATCCAATCCAAATATGTATTTAGCTTCATTTGCGAAATTCATGTTTGAATTTAAAGAAGATAAATACATTAAAAAGATCATTAAAAGAGGGTTTAATGAGTTTTTTAAATATAGAATTCTACCCTTTGGTAAAACAACGGATACCCCAATCTACTTTATTGGGTCTATTGCTTTTTACTTCAGCGAAATTTTAGAAAAAGTAGCTAGAAAAAATAATTTAATAATCACAAATATCATTCAGAGACCTATTGATAATTTACTCGATTTTCATAAGAAAAATCTTAGTTAAGGAGCTCTAAAACTCTTTCCAATTGCATTCCTCGAGACCCCTTTACAAGGATGGTACAGTTTGAAATATTTTCTGTTTTAAGATGATTTTTAAAATCACTAAATTCTTTGAATTTCAGATAATCCGTAGTTATCTTATGGAATAATTCTCCAATTAAATATACCTTTTTAAAAGTTGTAGACTTTAGGAGTATTGTAATTTTTTGATGTTCTTCAAGCTCATATTTTCCAAGCTCAAACATGTCGCCCAAAATGAGCACTTTGTTTTCACCTTCCATGGTTTTAAAACTTTCAATAGCCGCTTTCATACTTGTGGGGTTGGCATTGTAAGCATCTAAAACAATGGTATGTGTTCCTTTTTTTATGATTTGAGATCTGTTGTTAGAAGGAACATAGGATTCTAATGCATCTTTAATATCTGTAGACTCAATACCAAAGTAGTGACCAAATGTAATTGCTGCACAAATATTGGCGAAATTATAAGTACCAATCAACTTACTTTCGATAGTTGTGCCTTTATAGTCTACTGCTACAAAAGGAGTCGCTTTCTTAAGAATTAATTTTTCTTCAAAAAAGATACGCTTAATTTCATTTGTCTTTTCAAGTTGAATTTTATCATTTGGATTTACAATAGCAATGCCGCCTTCATTCTTAAGATACGTGTACAACTCTGATTTCCCTTTGATAACTCCTTCAACACCCCCAAAACCCTCTAGATGTGCTTTTCCAAAGTTTGTTATGTATCCAAAGTTAGGTGCACATAAGTGAGACAGCAATTTAATTTCTTTTTGATGATTTGCACCCATTTCAACAATGCCAATTTCAGTTTCGGCATTCATAGATAAAAGAGTTAGAGGAACTCCAATATGATTGTTTAAATTTCCTACTGTTGCCACCGTTTTATACTTCATTGATAAAACAGTATGTAGCAACTCTTTCGTAGTTGTCTTTCCATTACTACCCGTTAATCCAATAATTGGAATATTTAATTGCTTTCGGTGATAGTTTGCTAGTTTTTGTAAGGTCTGTAATACATTTTCAACCAGTAAAATATTTGGTTTTGTTACATATTTAGGTTCTTCTACAATACTATAAATAGCTCCCGCATCAAGCGCCTTTTCGGCAAAAGCGTTTCCATTAAAATTAGGACCTTTTAAAGCAAAGAAAATAGTGTTTTTTCGAATGCTTCTTGTATCGGTATCTACTAAGAAATGCTGTTTATAATATTTATAAAGTTCCTCGATTTTCATTTTTTATAGATAAAAAAACCTCATTGATTTTAAGCAATGAGGTTCAATATTGTTTTAATTTGAAAAGGATTACCTCGCTGGGTTTCTTGCTTTTCTTTTTTCTGAACTCATTGGACCTAATTTATCTGATACACATCTAAATCCGATATAATTTGTTGCCATGTATTCAGGTAAATACCTTCTCTGTGCTGGATCTAACCAATATTCTCTGTCGGACCAAGCACCTCCTTTATAGACTCTTGTATTGTCACTAATTAAAGTTGTTCTTTTTTCTGTATCATATTCCACTCTTGTGATACCAGTTAAAGGGTCTTTAATAAATTCAGGTCTATTTGGAGAGTTGTACATACTTTGCTCCATTTTATCCTTACCAAAATCTCGTGATGAATTGATATCTCCATCATTAATATCTGCATTCTTTGATTTTGTGAAATTTCTCCTAAGTGCTACGTCATCCGATGCTATTGGATCGTATTTTATAGTTCCTGGTAAATCTAATGGAATAATTTTTCCATTTTCTAAAGTATCATACTTAATTGCTGCTCCTTCTGTACCAACGATGACCACTTTTCCTTCTTCATTAATTCTTTTTTTATTGAAAACGTTTCCTCTATAGTAATTAAAGTCATTTGCATCTGAATCAATAATTGGTCTATAAACATCTGAAACCCATTCAGCAACGTTTCCAGACATGTCATAAATTCCAAAAGCATTTGGTGGATACGATTTTATTTTGATTGGAATGTCAGAACCATCTGAGCTCCATCCAGATAAACCGCTATAATTTCCTTTACCTTGTTTGAAATTGGCAAGTTGATCTCCTTTATATCTTTTAGACTTAGATCGGGAGTATTTCCCATTCCAAGCATATTTTTTTCTACCTCTTATGGTATTGTATTCGCGATTTTCAACATTCGCTTTTGCAGCAAATTCCCACTCAGCTTCGGTAGGTAGTCTAAATTTAGTTTGTAAAATACCGTCTGCTTTTGTAATTTTTCTACCTTGAAAAGCGTCTTTTCCAGGCTTAGTTTGTCCTTTTGCTCTTCGTTGTTTTACACCTCTCTTGTAGATTGTGGTATCGCCTGCAAACATTTGGTTTGCATCTGTTAAAAAGACATCCGTATCAAAAAAGTTTCTAGTAGTATCTGCCTCAAAAATATTTTTAATGTGGCCTTTATCTATTAATGTTTTTAAATTAACAGCATTGGTTCTCCATTTACAATATTCAGTAGCTTGCAACCAACTCACCCCAACCACTGGATAATCTGCATAAGCAGGATGGCGAAAGTAGTTTTCAGTTAATAATTCTGTATTTCCCAAGCTTTTTCTCCAAACTAAGGTATCTGGTAATACAGAGTTATATATGTGCTTGTATTTTTCTTCCGATGGTGGAAAAACATCTTTTGTATACTGTGCGTATAAAAAATATTCAGAATTTGAAACCTCTGCTTCATCCATAAAAAATGAACGAACATGTATTTTCTTTGGAGTTGTATTCCAATCAAACATTACATCATCTTGAACTTGTCCCATTGTAAAAGAACCACCTTCAACAGCTACCATCCCTGAAGGGGGTGTCTGACCTTTATAAGATTCTCCACGAACATAGTTTCCGTTTTTTGGATCATTAAAGCTTAAACCTGTTAGTGAAGATTTTCCTGAGGAAGATCTGTTACAACTAACAAAGAATAGTGTTGCTGCTACAACAAAAGTTATTTTTAAAAAGTTTTTCATTTCCTAATTAAAATTGATGGGGTTTTTATTTCGTGTGCTAATTTACAATAATTATACTTTCATACAAGAAAAATAATAAATATAACGTTTCAAACTATTGTACACAGAACCAAAACGATTCCTTTTTTATTTTAGTATAATTTATCTTTGATTCTATTGAAATATATTTAAAATATTTGCGTTATTTGAATACAATTTATGAAAAAAATATTTGCATTCATTTTTCTTGTTTTTTTTGCCAATATAATTGCTGCGCAAACCACAAATTCAGTCTTGTCTCAAGGAGATTGGTATAAGTTTTCAATCGACACTACAGGTGTTTTTAAAATTGATAAACGTTTGTTGCAAAAAATTGGAATTTCTACCAGCAACTTAAACCCCAAGAAAATACATATTTATGGAAATGGAGGTAACGCATTACCAGTTCTAAATTCGGATTTCAGAAATATTGACCTACAAGAAAATGCCATTTATGTAGCAGGAGAGAATGATGGTGTTTTTAATGACAATGACTATATTTTATTTTATGGTCAAGGACCCCATAGTTGGACCGCAGACACAGACACGCAAACAGCAACGCACCATCAAAATATTTTTTCTGATGAAGCCTATTATTTTATAACAATAACAGATACAGATGGAAAAAGAGTGCAACAGAAACCTCCTGTTACCTCAGCAGTCACACAACAGATCACCACTTTTGATGAGTTTGTTTTCTATGAAAAAGAATTGACAAACATCTATGCAGTAGGAAACCAGTGGTTTGGAGAAGATTTGAGTTTCGAGAATACAACCAAAGTCATACTTCCTTTTTCAAAAGCGCTTCCAGACAGTCCTTTGTCTCTTAAAGTTGGGGGCGCAACAGTTTCTTCCTCAGCGTCAAGTATTGAAGTGCAATTAAACACTCAAGATTCTTTTACTATTAATTTCGCAGCTGTAGATCCGAGGTCGTTAACCAAAGGATATGCAAATAATCGATCACAAGTATATGTAAACTCAGCAACTTCATTAGAAGTGTCAGTTACTCTTAATAACAATGGAAACCCTTCAGCAAGAGGTTTCCTAGATTATATTGAAATTGTTGGAAAAAAACAATTAATTGCAGATGAAAATCAATTTTCATTTCGAAGTTTTGAGCAAGCTAATGCTGGTGGAACTGTTGAGTTTCAAATCTCAAATGCAATAAATATTTTTCAATTATGGGATGTTTCCAATCGATTAGAACCCCAATCTATTCTAAACGAGAATTCTGGAGATAAGTTCAGTTTTAAAGCAGAAAACGGCTCTTTAACAGAATATGTTGTCTTTGGACAAACCGATTTTTACATTCCAAAAACTATAGAAAACTCCAAAGTAGAAAACCAGAATTTACATGCATTAGTAGATATTAATTATCTCATTATTACCAATAATGAACTAGTAAATCAAGCACAAAGATTAGCTGACTATCATCAAAACAATTCAAATTTTACTACTAAAGTTGTTGTTTTAGAACAGATTTATAATGAATTCTCATCAGGTTCTAAGGATATAACTGGAATTCGAGACTTTATAAAGCATCTTTATGATAACAATTCTGCCGCAAATAAGAAATTAAAATATGTGACTTTCTTTGGAGATACTTCCTACGATTATAAAGATCGAATTGCTGGAAATAATAATATTGTTCCAGTGAAATTATCGAACAACAGTTTTAATTTAGCGCAATCTTATGTTACAGACGACTTTTTTGTGATGTTAGAACCTCATGAAGGAGCTATGGTTAGAACACATACTGTTGATGTTGCCACCGGAAGGATTCCAGTTTCAACAATAGCTGAAGCTAGAATAGCCGTCGACAAAATTATAAGTTATTATGACGAAGAATCCATTGGTGATTGGCGAAACACTATTACTCTTTTAGCCGATGATATAGATAAAACCTCTGATATTCAAATACAAAGTGGCGTAGAGTCTATTGCCGATGATATAAAAAATAACAAACCAATTTTTAATATCAATAAAATATATGTAGATTCTTATGTCCAAGAAAATTCATCAGGAGGCGAACGCTACCCACAAATAAAAACAACCATTACAAATGCTATTGAAAAAGGAACATTAGTTTTTAATTATTTTGGACATGGTGGTGAAGATGGTTTTGCTTCCGAAAGAATTTTAGAAAAACCTCAAATTCAGGATTTCAATAATCCGAATACTTTACCATTATTAATTACAATTACTTGTGATTTTTCTAGATTTGACAACCCAAACAGACTTACGGCAGGTGAGCTTACATTTCTTAATCCGATTGGAGGCGCAGCAGCGATGGTAACTACAACTCGTGAAGTTTATATTTCTGTGGGGCAGAATTTTAACCAAAAATTAATGCGTTTTATTCTCGAGTATGATCAAGATGATTTTACCATTTCAGAAGCATTAGCAAAAACAAAAAATGAGTTTTCTGATGCACAAAAATTCTTTATTTATTTCTTTGGAGATCCTGCTATGAAATTGGCAGTTCCAGAGCCAAATGTGTTGATTACTAAAATGAATGGTATCGATATTTCACAATCGATTGATACATTAAAAGCTCTTTCTAAAGTCAATTTTGAAGGCGTTGTAACCGACAATTTAAACACTACCCTGAGTGATTTTAATGGGGTCTTATCGACTACGGTCTTCGATAAATCAATCGATAAAAACACCTTAGATAACGACGGTTTTGGTGTGGTTCTAACTTTTGATACACAAGACAGTAAACTTTTTAGAGGAAATTCAACTGTTCAGAACGGTACTTTTAACTTCGAATTTATAGTGCCAAAAGATATTAAAATTTCTTATGGAAAAGGAAAGATGAGCTTCTACGCACACAATGGTCTGGAAGACAAAGCAGGATATAATTTTGATGTGGTCGTTGGTGGAATTAATGAAAACGCTCCAGAAGATACGGTGGGTCCAGAAATTCAACTCTTTGTGAACGATGAATCTTTTATTGATGGCGGAAATACAAATGCATCACCAAATCTAATTGTGTTGTTATCAGATATTAGTGGTATTAATACCTCAATAACAGCTGTCGATCACGATATTGTTGGTGTGCTAGATGGAGATGATTCGAATCCAATTATTTTAAACGACTTTTATCAAACAGCATTGGACGATTTTACCAATGGAAAAGTAAATTATAAATTAAGAAATTTGGATGTAGGACCGCATACTATAAAAATAAAAGCATGGGATACATATAATAATTCATCAGAAGCGACGTTAAACTTTGTGGTTCTTAGTGATACTAATTTAAACTTAGAAAATGTTTTAAATTATCCGAACCCTTTTGTAAACTACACAGAGTTTTGGTTTAATCACAACAAGCCAAACGAGCTTTTAGATGTTCAAGTTCAAGTTTTTACAATTTCAGGAAAATTGATTAAAACTCTCCACCAAAATGTGCAAACTTCAGGCAGTTTGTCAAGAAGTATTTCTTGGAATGGATTGGATGATTTCGGAAACAGAATTGGAAAAGGAGTATATGTTTATAAATTAAGGGTAAAGTCAACATTGAGTAACTTAGTTTCAGAGAAGTTTGAGAAATTAGTAATTCTTCAATAAAAAGTAGATATTTGTAAAATCATTATAAATTTACCCCATATGAGAAAAATTTTATTGTGTCTTTTCGTTTGTTTTTCATTTGTATTCAAAGTAAAAGCACAGGGAACAGAAATAGATACCAGAGAAATCGGAGGAATTACAACAGCAGCACCTTTTTTGTTAATCATACCCGATGCAAGATCTGGCGCAATGGGAGATATTGGTGTAGCTACTAGTGCAGATGCTTTTTCTTTGTTTCACAATCCAGCAAAAATGGCATTTAGTAATCGACAGGTCAGAGCTGGTATTACCTATTCTCCTTGGCTTAGAAACTTAACAGATGACATTTTTACTGGAAGTGTCTCCTACATGAATCGTTTTAGCGAAAACGCAGCCTGGGGTGCGGATTTTAAATATTTTTCTTTGGGACAGATAGACTTAACAGATAGTAGTGGGAATCCTACAGGAATTATAAATCCGAATGAATTTGTTTTCACAGGGTCGTATGCTTTAAAATTGAGTGAATATTTCTCAATGGGAGTATCTTTAAAATACCTTCGATCTAACCTCGCGTTTACAGGAACTACATCTACTCTGCAGCCTATTAACTCTTTTGGTGTTGATGTTTCAGGATATTATCAATCAGAAGAAGAAAACTACGGTACTTTTAATGGACGTTATCGATTCGGTTTTAACTTTGCCAATATAGGGCCCAAAGTTTCTTATGTTCCAGGAGAAGAAGATTTCATTCCAACTAACTTGAAAATAGGAGGTGGGTTTGATTTCATATTAGATGACTATAATACCATTTCTACCACTATAGAATTTACAAAATTATTAGTTCCCTCACCTCAAGTAGACGGTTCTGATGAGGATGTTTCTTGGGTTTCCGGTATTTTTTCCTCTTTTGGAGATGCAGAAGACGGATTCAGTGAAGAGCTACAAGAGTTTACCTATGCATTTGGAACAGAATATTTGTATAACAATGCATTCGCACTAAGAGCAGGTTACTTTCACGAAAACGAAAATAAAGGAAATAGACAGTTTTTTACAATGGGAGCAGGTTTTAAGACAAATGCATTAAATGTAGATTTATCTTATTTAGCCAATGCTTCCGATGTAAATAATCCCCTAGAAAACTCTATACGCTTCTCTGTTTCATTCGATTTGGGAGAGATTTATGATGATTATTAATAAAGTGCTTTTTTTTTGACTAATTTATTATCTATGAAAGAAATAGAAATTACAACATCGGCCCTATTATATAAAGACATTTCAGAACTTTCTTTAGAGGATAAGATGCTGATGCATAAAGCAATTGAAGCAAGAAAAACAGCGTATGCACCTTATTCGAAGTTTAGTGTTGGTACTGCACTATTATTAGAAAACGATCAAATTGTTTTAGGTAATAACCAAGAAAATGCAGCATATCCTTCCGGAATGTGTGCAGAAAGAGTAGCTATTTGGAAAGCTGGTTCTGATTTTCCAGGAGTTAGAATTAAGAAATTAGCAATTTCTGCAAGTTCATCTATTTCAAGAGTTGATAAACCAATAGGTCCTTGTGGAGCTTGTAGGCAAACATTGTCTGAATACGAGTTTAACCAAAAAGAGCCCATGAGTCTGCTTTTTATGGGAGAATTTGGAGAGGTTGTAAAAACAAGTTCATTACTATCTTTATTGCCTTTCTCTTTTGATAATTCCTATCTTTTATAAAAAACATAATATTAAAGTAGTAGACAGTATTAATCTCATAAATTTAGATCTATTTCAGATTTTTGTTAAAATATTTTATTTCAAACCACGCTGTAACAAAAGAATGTAACGCAGATTCATACAGAAAACATACTTTTATCAACTTTAAAGAAGTACATCTTGCTTGTTGGATATCGTATTTATTTGAGGTGTTTGACAGCCAATTCAAAGGTTCGATTGCATCTAAGATGAAAAATAAAACAACTTCTATAGCAATGGCCGTCAAGGTTAAGGTAAATCTGTATAAAAAGTAGTTTTTATTTTTGGTAGTTGCTGTAATTCAATTCGTTAGTTTGAACTTACCATTAATAAATAGAAAGCCAATTTTGTAAATCTATTTTCTGTATTTTTGATTAACAAACACACAATGCATGATTTTTTCTAAGATTACAGGAACAGGCTCCTACATTCCAACCATAAAAAAAGAGAATGGTAATTTTATAGATACCCATTTCTTAAATCCAGATGGCAGTGATTTTTCCAATGGAAATCAAGTCATTATCGAGAAGTTTAAAATGATTACAGGTATTGAAGAAAGAAGGTATGCAGCATCCCATTTTAATACTTCTGATTTAGGTTTTTTTGCAGCAACAAAAGCAATTGAAGATGCTAAAATAGATCCTGAAGAGTTAGATTATATTATTGTTGCCCATAATTTTGGAGATGTAAAAAGTGGTGCAATTCAAAGTGATATTTTGCCAAGTTTGGCAACAAGAGTGAAACACTTGCTAAGAATTAATAACCCCAATTGTGTCGCATATGATATTCTATTTGGGTGTCCTGGATGGATAGAAGGTGTTATACAAGCACAAGCATTTATAAAAGCAGGAATTGCAAAAAAATGTTTAGTGATTGGCGCAGAAACACTCTCAAGAGTTGTAGACAAGGTTGATCGTGATTCTATGATTTATAGCGATGGTGCTGGTGCATGTATTGTTGAAGCATCTGAAAATCAAGATTCAGGAATTTTAAGCCATGCAACCCAAACATTTTCTAAAGACGAAGCATATCATTTATTTTTCGGAGAATCAAACGATAAAAATGCAGACAAAAATGTACGTTACATTAAAATGCATGGAAGGAAAATTTATGAATTCGCGCTAACAAACGTTCCAAATGCAATGAAAACCGCTCTGGATAAAAGTGGTGTTTCAATAGATGCTGTAAAAAAAATCTTTATACACCAAGCGAACGAAAAAATGGATGAAGCCATTATCAAACGTTTTTATCGATTGTATAAACAACCCGTTCCAGAAGATGTGATGCCAATGAGTATTCATACATTGGGAAATAGTTCTGTTGCAACCGTGCCTACATTATTAGATTTGGTGCTAAAAGGAAATATAACCCATCAAGAAGTGAAAAAAGGCGATGTCATCATTTTGGCATCCGTAGGAGCAGGAATGAATGTAAATGCGGTTGTTTATCGTTACTAATTATAAAGAATACACGTTATTTTTTAAAAATTATTAAAATCCTACAAAAAATACCTTTTTTCAGTAACAGAATTTAAACTGAAATAGTATTTTTGCGCATGCAACAAAACAACGTACTTATATTAGATTTCGGTTCGCAATACACACAACTAATTGCGAGACGCGTAAGAGAATTAAACATTTACTGTGAAATTCACCCTTTCAATAAACCTCCTAAAAATTTAGTAGATTTTAAAGCAGTTATTTTATCAGGAAGTCCAAATTCTGTACGTTCAGAAGCTGTGCTACATCCAGATCTCTCAGAAATTAGAGGTAAAAAGCCTTTATTAGCTGTTTGTTACGGAGCACAATACTTAGCACATTTTTCGGGAGGAAAAGTGGCCCCTTCAAATACAAGAGAATATGGTCGAGCAAATTTATCATACATCAAAAATGAAGAAACTTTCTTTGAAGATATCTCAGAAGGAAGTCAAGTTTGGATGAGCCATTCAGATACGATCAAAGAATTACCAACCAATGCCGTCTTGTTGGCAAGTACAAAAGACGTTGAAAATGCCGCTTATAAAATCGAAGGCGAAGCAACTTTTGCAATTCAATTTCACCCAGAAGTATATCACTCTTCGGATGGGAAACAATTATTAGAAAATTTCTTAGTAAAAATAGCACAGGTTGCACAAACTTGGACGCCAGATTCTTTTGTAGATAGTACTGTTCAATCAATACAAGACAAAGTAGGCAATGATAAAGTGGTTTTAGGACTTTCTGGTGGTGTAGATTCTACCGTTGCCGCAGTGCTCTTGCACAAAGCTATTGGAGAAAATTTGTATTGTATTTTCGTAAATAACGGACTTTTACGAAAAAACGAATTTGAAAGTGTACTTACTCAATACGAAGGAATGGGATTAAACGTTAAAGGGGTGGATGCATCCGAACGTTTTTTAACAGCTTTAGCAGGACTCTCCGATCCAGAGAAGAAACGAAAAGCAATTGGAAACGCTTTTATTGAAGTTTTTGATGATGAAGCTAATCAAATAAAAGATGTAAAATGGTTGGCACAAGGGACTATTTATCCAGATGTTATTGAATCTGTTTCAGCAACCGGAGGACCTTCTGCAACCATTAAAAGTCATCATAATGTTGGAGGATTACCCGATTTTATGAAACTAAAAATTGTTGAGCCTTTGCGAATGATTTTTAAAGATGAGGTAAGAAGAGTAGGAGCCTCTATGGGAATAGATAAAGAGTTACTAGGTCGTCATCCTTTTCCAGGACCAGGACTCGCAATCCGTATTTTAGGAGATGTAACTCCAGAGAAAGTACGCATTTTACAAGAAGTAGATGCTATTTTTATTAATGGATTAAGAACCCACGGTCTTTATGATAAAGTTTGGCAAGCAGGTGCAATGTTATTGCCTGTTAATTCAGTTGGAGTCATGGGAGATGAGAGAACCTATGAAAAAGTAGTTGCCCTAAGAGCTGTAGAAAGCACGGATGGTATGACTGCCGATTGGGTAAATTTACCCTATGAGTTTTTGCAAAAAACTTCAAATAATATTATTAATAAAGTGAAAGGTGTGAACCGAGTTGTTTATGATATAAGTTCAAAACCACCTGCGACGATAGAATGGGAATAAAAAAAACATTACTTCTAATGAGAGAATTGAAACTAATCTTGTTTTTATGCTTACTAACGTTTGCTGTTTCTTGTGGTCAACAAAAAAAATACGTAGAGTATAAAGTTGCTAAAGGGGAAACAATGCGATCCATAGCCCGTAAGCTAGACATTAAAACGAAAGATTTACGACGTTTAAATCCTGATGTTAGAAGAAGACCCGCTCCAAATACTATCATTATTGTTCCGAATACAAAATCACTAATAACTGCTAATGCTCAGAAAGAAGCACTCATAAGAAAGGTATTAGACAGTGAGGCTGTATTGGTTGAAACAGATTCTACAGCCTTGGCTGCAGATGATGCCAAAAACTTCCTGATTCATGAGGTGAAAAAAGGTGATACTTTTTATAATTTAACCCGTTTTTACAATGTTTCTCAAGAGGAATTGATTTCTTTAAATCCAGAACTGTCTGAAGGATTGAAATTATTCCAAAAAATTAAAATTAAAAGCATCAAAGAAAATGTCAACGAAGCGGTTGTTTACAGCGATGAAATTGGAGAAGATGTTTCTTTAAAAGTTGCCTTATTACTTCCTTTTAGAGTTTCAGAATATGATACGGTTGCTGCAGATGATATTTTCGACAATAGTAGATTGGCAAACTATGTGACCGACTTTTATATGGGTGCAGAATTGGCAATCGATTCTTTAAGATTACAAGGAGTTGGTATCGAGTTAAATGTGTATGATACAGAACGAAATAGCAGTAAAATAAGAACTATTTTAGAAGAAAATGATTTAAATCAAAATGATGTAATTATTGGCCCTTTGTATTCAGAAGAAGCAGTAATTGTGGCGAATGAAGTTGAGACTCCCGTTGTTTTTCCAGTATATTCTAAAAATCAATCAAAGTTTAAATCTTCAAAAATTATAAAAACAGCACCCAACAAAGAAGTTTTCAGTGATGCGATTGCTACACACATTAAAGAAGTGTACACAGAAGGTACAATTACTGTTGTAAGTGATGGCAATCCTGAATCAGATTTTCATGCTTTAAAAATGAGCGAAATATTACAAGATGTAGATTCAATAAATGAAGTACAGGTAATAAAAGCAATAGACGGTTATATCGAGAAAGAACGGTTTTTAGAGGTTTTTAAGCAATTAACCAATAATTGGGTTGTACTGGCAACTTCAGACAATGTGGTTGTATCTGTCGCTATTAACAGTCTTATTAGTTTACCAGATTCCATTAGTGCAAAGGTGTTCTCAATGGATAAAGGAAAAGCTTTTGATAAAATTGACGATAATAAATTAGCGAAAATTGGTTTTACCTATGTCAATGACCTTTTTGTAGATGAAAACTTAGAGCCAACAAAAATATTTAACAAGCAGTACCTCGCTAAAAACAAGACGTTGCCTTCTTTTTATGCAACCAAAGGTTTTGATATTACTTATGATATTTTAGTGCGTTTGGCCTCAGGAGAACCTTTAAAAGAAACATTTAAAAAGGGAGCTTCCTATCGCGTAGAAAGTAAATTTAATTATAGCGAAGAACTCTTTGAAACAACAGAAAACAAGGGATTGTTTATTTTACAATACAATGAAGATCTAACATTAACCCGATTAAAGTGACCCTTCACATTTTATTGAAGATACAAAACGGATAAAGGTTTTGAAACTAAAATCCTTAAACAAAAAAACCGCTTTAAAGCGGTTTTTTTAGATTTAAAAAGAAGATTAAATTTTCTTCATTTGTTGTTTCATCATGGTCATTTGTTCTTTCAACATTCCATGTTTATCTAATTTTTTTGCTTCAGCCATTAAAAGTGTTGCTTCACGTTTACGTCTTTTTGTCATTGCAATTCCTGCCAACTGTAATTTCGCCATCGCCAAATCATGTTTCATTGCCAAGCCTAGTTTTACGGCTTTTTTCAAATACTTTTCAGCTTGCGTCATATTTGTTTGTGACAACATAATGCCGTGTAAATAGTTGTAATATCCTTCTTGCTTTGTTGTTAAAGCAGTGGATGGATTTTTAATATGTCCTAACCATTTTTGAGCTCCAGGAAAATTTTGTTTTCGCAATTGTAGAAAAGACAACAAGATAAATTCATTTTTAAAGTATAGTAAAACGAAAATACCTGCTAAGAACAAAATCGAAATTCCGTTCATGATATTGAATAAGCTAAATTGATAGATCGCCCAAAGAGTGATTAAGGCTGCTAATACGATTTTTATATTTTTATTGAACATGTTTTATTTTTATTGAATAGCAAAAATACATTTTTAAATGAAAAAAATGGCGACTTACTTTTTATAATATTTTTTGTACTTAAAAGATGCAAAGGCAAAAAGTAGTAGTAGAAAACCAATATAGATATAAGCTTCTCTTGGTGTTACTTGTTTATCACCACTTGCATAGGAATGCAATCCTGATAGGTAAAAGTTAACGCCAAAATAAGTCATCATGATCGATAGATATACAAAGGCAGAAGCAAAATTAAATGCCAATCTTCCTCTTAAGCCGGGAATTAAACGCATGTGCAATACAAATGCATACAGCATGATAGAAATTAAAGCCCAAGTTTCTTTTGGATCCCAACCCCAATAGCGCCCCCAACTTTCGTTGGCCCACATACCGCCTAAAAAATTACCAATGGTTAACATGACCAATCCAACAGTCATTGCCATTTCGTTAATAACCGTCAGTTCTTTAATGTTGATATCCATTCTTTTTCGATTCTTCTTTGTGGTAAACACAATTAGAAAGAGTGAGAAAATCCCTAAAATCATTGAGAGTGAAAAAGGACCATAACTGGCAACAATAATGGATACGTGTACTAATAACCACCATGAATTTAGTACTGGCATTAGGTTTGCAATTTCAGGATCCAACCAGTTTTGGTGTGCAAAAGCCAATGTTATTGCCGTCAAAAAAGTTGCGGCAGTCAATGCCAATGAAGACTTTCTCCCCATGGTTAATCCAAATAGCATCACAGCCCAAGCTACATAGATTATCGATTCATATGCATTACTCCAAGGCGCATTTCCACTAATAAACCAGCGAGAAATTAAGCCTAATGTATGCAGAAGGAACAATGCAGCTGCAACTCCAAGTAAAACTTTAACAAGTAGGTTGATCCACTTCTTTGTGTAGAATATTTGTGAGATTACAAAGATGATTAAGAACAAACTCAATACCCCATACAATTTTGAAAGAGTTAAAAAGGGCTGGTAATTATTATAAAGTATTTCTAATTCTATTTTATTATCTGATGGATAAACAGCGCTTCCTTTTTCTTTTTGGAAACTTTTAATTCGAGACAGTATTTTATTTGCAAAAGTATAATCTTTGGTCTTTTTTGCTTCTTGTAAAACCTGCACATACGCTGGTAGCGATTGTCGTACAAAAACAGAATCGATGGCTTTAAAGTTGGCTCTTGATGACTCTGGTTGAGAAACCCATTTGTTGTTTTCATCTCCTGGAATCGGATATATTTTTAAAACACTTCCCATTAATGCGGAATTAAATAACCACAAGCGCCTTCCAATTTTTATAACATCTTTCTCAAATTTATTCTGAATATTTTTTTTCTGTGCATCTTGAATATAACTGTCTATTTTAGAGTTTCCTTTGGTATCATAAAAATCGGATAATCGTGCATATTTTGCTTTCTCTTCTAGACCTAATATCTCTCTTATTTGTGTGTTTCCTTTTTCTAAATAAATAAAAGGAACTTCAAACCATAAGATGCGATTTTCAATAATTGACATTAAAACCTGACTTGGTTTCATATCATTAAAATTGTTTGTCTGACTTACTTTTCGAACCAATTCAGAGGCAAAAGTATGTGCGGGTTTCATTCGCCCACCCGCATCTTGTATGATCAATTTGTTGAACGATTCAGCATGTGATTCGTCTACCAAGTTCGCTTTTAAAATCGAATCAATTTGTTGATCTGTAATTCTTTTTTGCTGGCGATTTGTAGGTTGTTGTGCGTTAGAAACGTTGACAAATAATAAAAAAGCAATGACAGCTATTGTTGATTTTTTTCGTTGTAATTTCTTAAGTGATTTCTTCAAATCATCAAAACGAGTATGCTTCGCAAAAAAGATGCAAATCATTCCAATGTAAAGCATAGAGTAGCCAAGGTAGGTTACAAAAGTTCCCCAAAAGTCATGATTTACCGAAAGTCGCGTTTGTTCTACTTCACCAGACAAGTCGTAACTAGCTTGAAAGAACTTATACCCTTTATAGTCTAGTATGTTGTTCATGAAAATTCGATAATCAAAGGTTTCATTGGGTGCAATTACGGTTACTTCACTTGCAAATGAAGCTGCACTTTCAGATCCAGGGTATTTCTCTAGTTGAAAATCATTTAATTTAATCTTAAAAGGTGTTTCTAAAAACTTTGAACCATATAACATTCTGAAGTTTAAGTTTGCAACCGTAACTTCTTTGGCGCCTTGAGTGTTGTATTGCCCTCCAGTTAATTCTACTCTTTCGGTTACGTTGTTTGTGGTGATATCAAAAATAACTACATCCAATTTTGTATCGTCTTTGGGACCACTCACCATTTGTAAGGTTCCTTTTTCAGCTGGTCTTGGAATTACAAATTGAAGTCCAGCAATATTATGAAGTGTTAAGTATTGAAAATTTTGAACAGAATCTTTAACAACAATTCCTTTTTTCTGATCTGCCATTCGAAACCAATCTCCACTTTCTTTGGTTACCATTTTAAGACTGCCATTTTCTTTAAAGAAATTGACACTTGCATTTTGATTTGGGGCATCGAAGCCTACCAAAATTCCGTGAATATTTTGTATCGTACCTTTTTTGATATAGTGTTCGTGTCTTGAACCTTCAGAAGATTCTACAAAGAAAAGATGCTCCTCTCCATTTTCATTAAGTACAAGTTTTTTTTCTGCCCATGGAATGTAATCCACTAATTTGAAGTTAATTTCTTGTTGCTCATTGCTGTTTCTTCCGAAAGAAGTATCAAATTCAAAATTGTTTTTTCCCCAAGCCGAAAGCAACATTTTTTTATGAATTTTTGGCGCTTGATCCTTATTGTCATCAATTACAACATTTAAATACGTTGTTTCAGAAAGAAATGAATTGGTAGTTTCTCCTTCGTCAATTGGCATTACTCCTTCATATCCCACATATCGTGTGATTCCTGCGCCTATTAAAATCAATAAAAAAGACACATGAAACAACAATACAGGCCATTTCTCTTTTCTTAGCAAGCGATACCTAAAAATATTTCCAAAAAAGTTAATTACGAAAAAAACCATAATCAACTCAAACCACCAAGCATTATAAATTAATGCTTTCGAAGTTTGTGTGCCAAAGTCATTTTCTATAAATGTGGCTACGCCCATTGCGGTTGCATAAAGAACAAATAAAATAGCCATTAAACGTGTGGAGTACAAAAAACCGATTATTTTTTTCATCTGAAATGATGCTTTTTTTTAGTTCGACAAATTTACGGATAAAACGATTAAAAAGAAGACAACTTTTCTTGTTTTTTAGTATTTAGAATTGATAAAAATGAGCCTGTTTTTTTAGACTTTTATCGTTCAATAAAATCTTGATATGCATCCTGTGTAATTGCTTTTCCTAAAGAATCTAAGGTATGAAACGAAGTCCCTTTTTGAAGAATGGGTTTGTTGCTCACAAAGTCATAGGCGAAGACCCCATTTTTATCCAAAGTCCCAAATCCGTTGTTGAATATGTAGTGTGCATACTGACTTTTATCGCTGTTAAAAAGATGTTTACTCCATTTAAAATCAGAATTATCAATATCTAAAAGGTCTAAAAGTGTGTATGAAAAATCTACTTGTGATGTAATGGTGTTGATTTGAACATTCTTTTTTTGCAATGCACCCCCTAACCATAGCATTGGTATTTTAAATTTTTTTGGTGAATTAAAGACGCCTTCATGTTTTGGAGAACGATGTCCATGATCTGCCATAATTACGATGAGCGTATGATCCCACCAAGGTTGTTTTTTTGCGTTTTCAATAAATTTACCAATCGTTTTATCTGTGTAGGCGTGCGAGCTTCTAAATCTGTTTTCCTCTGTGTCTTTGCCAAATTTATAGGTGTCTGGAAACTCAAAAGGCTCATGACTTGTTAGGGTTAATGCAATTTTAAAAAAAGGGGTGGTTTGTGTATCATTAAAATCTGCTGCAAATTTTTCCATAAATACATGGTCATGCGCTCCCCATTTTGAATTCCAATCTTTTTTATCAAACGAATCGCCATCTATAAATTTAGTGACTCCTGCGTTTCTTAAATAGGTATTCATATTTCCAAAGTTTAAATCCCCACCATAATAAAAGGAAGTGTCATAACCCGCATCAATCATGCTTTTGGTAAGCATAGGTAAGCTACTGTTTTTATTCGGAATCTTGATAATGCTTTTGTTCGTTTGTGGATAATAACCACTTAAGATTGCAATTAAACCTTTGTCAGTTCTGTCTCCATTTGCATAAAAATTGGTAAACAAAATCCCTTCTTTGGACAATCGGTTTAAGTTTGCTGTTACATTGGGTTCTCCGCCAATAGACCCAACTAGTTTGGCGGTTAAGCTTTCCCAAATAATTAAAATGACATTTGGTTTTTTAGTATTTAAAATGGAGTCTTTACTGCTTTTAAAAAGTTTTTTTTGTCTTGAATTTATAATCTCATTGGCTACAGAAGTGTCAAATTTTTTATATGGATTCTTTGTTGATACTTCACTTGAAATAGCATGTGTGAAGTTCCACATAAAATTAACTGCAGCATGATTCCCAAACATATTGTTTGAAAAATATACATTACTTTGGTTAATTGGTATTGTTTGAAGTCCTCCTCTAATTGGAAGAATCAGTGCACCAATCACAATGAAAAGAAATGGAATTGCTAGATAACTACCCGAAGACAGTTTTTTAATTTCTGTATTGATTCGTTTTTTAAATAATTGGATGAAACCGAATGAAAATAACACCCAAATAAATGTTCCAGAAATGATTTGAAATGTAGACGCTGTTGCCCACATGATTTCAGGTGTATTTAAATAATTGAGTAAGGTATTATCGATTCTTATTCCCCAAGATTGATATAGCGAGGCATCAATAATCATCAACAAATTGATGAGAATAATGGCTGAATAGGTGAAAAGTTTGATTAAAAATGAAATCACTTTTCTAGGGATAAAAAGCGATCCTAAAATCAAGAAAAAAGGAAGTATTGAAAGATAGCCTGTAAAAGAGGCATCCAATCTAAAACCATAAAGAAATGTTTTTAAAACTTCGTAAAAACCAAGTTGGCAAGTGTCCTCATAATAAAACAACAAGAAAAAGAGGCGCGCAAAGAAAAAGAAGCCAATCCATAAAAAGTAATATTGAAGAAAAAATTGAATTCTATGTTTAAAAGCGTTCATATCTATAATGGGTAAAAAAAATTATTCGGTCACTTTTAAGCGTGCTTTCGCACTTATATTTTCATCTGCATATTCTTTATTTAAATACTTTAGATACCCTGTAATTGCAATCATTGCTGCATTATCTGTTGTGTATTCAAATTTCGGAATGTATGTTGTCCAACCAAAATGTTTGTCTGCTGTAGACAGCCTTTTTCTAATTTCTGAATTGGCGGATACTCCACCCGCAATAGCGATGTGTTGGATACCGGTATGTTTGACTGCATTTTTAAGTTTATCCATTAATATTTCAATAATCGTATATTGAATGGATGCGCAAATATCATTTAAGTTTTCTGCAATAAAATTGGGATTGATTCTTTGTTGTTTTTGAATAAAATAAAGAATTCCAGTTTTTAAACCACTAAAACTAAAATCCATATCACCAACTTTGGGTTTGGTAAACGGATAGGCTTTCGGATTCCCTAATTGAGCATGTTTGTCTATATAGGGACCACCAGGGTATGGGAGTCCTAATATTTTTGCAGATTTGTCAAAGGCTTCTCCAACGGCATCATCTATGGTTTCACCTAATATTTCCATATTAAAATGGTCTATAACTTTTACAATTTGTGTATGTCCACCACTAATGGTCAAGCAAATAAAAGGAAACGGAGGAATAGTACTTCCTTCTTCCACTATAAAATGTGCTAAAATATGCGCTTGCATATGATTTACATCAATCAATGGAACGTTAAGTCCTAATGCTAAAGATTTAGCAAAAGAAGTCCCAACCAATAATGAACCCATTAAACCAGGGCCCCTAGTAAAAGCTATGGCTGATAAGTCTTCTTTTTTAATTCCTGCTTTTTCTATTGCTTGTTGAACTACGGGTACAATATTTTGTTGATGGGCTCTTGATGCCAATTCTGGTACAACTCCACCGTATTTTGAGTGTACTTCTTGATTTGCAACAACATTACTCAATACTTTGCCGTTACAAATAACAGCAGCACTCGTGTCGTCACAAGAAGATTCAATCCCTAAAATATAGTCGTTTTGCATTAAATATTACTTTTAAGCTACAAAATTAACGATAATTTTTTATGATGTAACCGTTTTTTAAGAATAGAAATTTAATAGTTTGTTATATTTGGGCGTTCTTTGTGTAACTGGCAATGTTTTTGATAAGATTTGCTGAAAACCTCAATAACCTAATTATACAACCTATCAAAAAACATCAAAAAATACTATTAAAGCTGTTAAAGTACATGGTACTTTTTCTTTTGTTGATAATAATTCTATTATCAACTTCTTACGTGCAGACAAAATTAGCAAAATACGCAACGACCACTATAAATGAAGATTTTGGAAACGATTTGTTGATTCAAAAAGTAGATCTTTCTTTTTTGGGAACTGTGCAATTAAAAGGAATCGAAATTCGAGACCATCATCAAGACACCTTAATTTTTGTCAAAAAACTATCCACATCATTGCTGAATGCAAAAAAAATACTGGATGGAGATGTGAAGCTGAAAAGTATTTCTATAGAAGACGCCCATTTTCATATGAAAACGTATAAAGATGAGCAAGATGATAATTTAACCGTTTTTATAGACAGTTTTGATTCAGATTTCCCCAAGGATTCATTACGAACCCCCTTTGTTTTAAAAACCTCAAACATTTATGTTAGTAATTTAAATTATAAGTTGACGAATGAAAATGATGAAAAACCTTTAAAGTATAGCGCCAAAAAAATTGGGGGTAATCTACAAGATTTTTCGATTGTTGGTCCCAAAGTAAAAGCGAATATTAGAGGTTTGTATTTTACAGAATCTAACGGTTTAAATGTAACGAATCTTTCAACAAATTTTTTGTATTCAATAAACGTAATGCACTTTAAGGAGACAACCTTACAAACTCGAAATTCTAAAATTTTAGGGAATATTTTTTTTACTTATGATATAGAAGATTTAAAAGACTTTAACAATAAGGTGGAAATTAAAGCAAATTTTCAAAAAAGCACTTTTTCTGTTTATGATTTTAAGAAGTTATATTCAGAAATTAGTGGAAATGATGTTTTAAATTTTAAAGGAAATGTCTCGGGAAAACTGAATGATTTAAAGATTCAAAATTTACGCCTAAATTCTAAAAACGGTATAAAAGCATCTGGAGATTTTGCGATTGTAAATTCAATCAATACCAATAAACCTTTTCTTTTTAAGGGCGATTTAGAGCGTGTTTCAGTAACTTTTCTAGAATTAAAAAACCTGCTTCCAAATGTATTAGGAAATACGCTACCTCCAGAATTATCTCGACTAGGTAGGTTTGATATAAATGGATTGGTTCGGGTTACTTCAGAGGAAGTAAGTGCAAACGTTAATTTGAATTCTGAAATTGGAGCCATGCAATCTGATTTTAAAATTGAAAACAGGAGCAATCTCGATTTTGCTACTTACAAAGGCGATGTTGCTTTTAGCGATTTTGATCTTGGAGTGTTTATAGACAACCCCATGTTAGGAAGATTTACTTTAGCAGGAAATGTGAATGGACGTGGGTTTCAATCTGCATCATTAAACACTTCTTTTGTTGGTGCCGTTGCCGCATTCGAATTTAAAAATTATACCTATTCCAATATGGAAGTAGATGGTGTATATCAAAATAATAAGTTCAACGGAAACTTGTTGATAGACGATGACAACTTTAAGATGAATTTTAAAGGCTTAGCAGACCTTTCCTCCTCCATGCATAAATTTGATTTTGACGCAACGATTGCTTTTTTAAATTTAAAAGAAACGAATTTGTTTACAAGAGATTCCATTGCAATTTTAAAAGGAAAAATAACCTTAGACGTTGCTGGAAATACCTTTAATGATCTTCTTGGAAACGCTAGTTTTAAGGATGTTTATTATACAAATCATGATAAAGAGTTTCACTTTGAAGAGTTTCGTGTTTCTTCTTCGTTGAAAGAAGATGTAAAGCGAATTGAGATATCCTCTAAAGATATCGCAAATGGGTTCTTATCTGGTAATTTTGCTTTTTCAGAATTATTGCCTGTTGCCCAAAACGCATTGGGAAGTATTTATACAAATTACAAACCCTATAAGGTCGCTAAAAATCAGTTTTTAGATTTTAATTTTACGGTGTATAATCAAATTGTAAATGTGTTTTTTCCAGAAATCTATGTTCATGATAAAACGAAGGTCAAAGGAAAAATTGTTTCTAATAAAAGCCTATTAAAATTAAACATTACTTCACCGAGAATCCAAGTTTATGGCAACGAAATTAAAGATGTCAAACTACTTACGGACAATCAGAATCCGCTATTTAACACCAGTTTAACAGCTTCTGAACTGAATACAAAGTATTACAAGCTCTCCAAGTTAAACTTTTTAAATAGAACCGATAATGATACGTTGTATTTTAAATCTGTTTTTGAAGGTGGAAAACTGAATGATGAAGAATTCAATTTAGATTTTTATTATACCATCAATCCAAAAGGGAAATCGGTTGTAGCTTTTCAAGAATCCTCTTTTAATTTTAGAGAAAACGTTTGGAAAATTAACCCCAATAATCAATATCCAGATAAAATAACATTTGATTTAAACACAAGAGATTTCAATTTTAGTCAATTTGAAATTACCTCAAAGGAGCAAAAAATTGAATTAGCTGGAAGTCTAAAGGGGGAAAATGAAAAAGCCTTATTAGCAGATTTTACAAAAGTAAATTTAGAAAGTTTCTTGCCTGATATTGATAGTTTGGCTTTGAAAGGTGTTTTTTCTGGGAAATTAGATTTTGTTCAAAAAGAGGGTATCTATAAACCAGAAGCAATTCTTTTAATAAAGGATTTTGAAATCAATGATTTTAAACAAGGTGATTTGTCTTTAAATATTGTTGGCGACAATTCGTATGAAAAATACAATGTGGCAGTTTCTCTGAAAAATGAAAAAGTAAAAAGCATTGCTGCAAGTGGGGTTTTAGATTTTTCAAGTAAAAAACCACTTATTGATTTGAATGTATTCTTAGAAGACTTTAGTTTAAATGCTTTTAGTCCTTTGGGAAAAGATGTTTTGTCGGCAATAAGAGGGAAAGCAAGTGGAGAATTTCAATTGTCTGGTTTTGTTGGAAACCCAGAAATGCAAGGAGTTTTAAGATTGAAAAATGCCGGAATGCTATTTCCATATTTAAATGTAGATTATAACTTTGATGGAGAATCTCTTATAAAATTAGATGGGCAATCGTTCCTTTTAGAGAATATTAATTTATTGGATGTCAAACACCAAACCAAAGGGATGTTGCAAGGGCAAATTACACATCAAAATTTTAATCAATGGTTTTTAAATTTACAAATTGACACTAATAATTTATTGGTTTTGGATACTGAAGATAATGAAGAAGCACAGTACTTTGGTACTGGGTTTTTAAAAGGAACGGCAACAATTAGTGGTTTAACAGACCAGTTAACAATAGATGTTAATGGAAGTACGAATCCTGGAACTGTTTTTGTTGTTCCCTTAAAAGATATTGAAACGGTAAATAGTTACAAGTTAATTCATTTTAAATCGGACACATTAAAAGTGGCAGATAGGCAGAAGGAATTAGCGAAAGATGCATTAAAAGGACTTTCTTTAAATATAAATTTAGAGGTAACCAAAGCGGCAAAAATGCAAGTTGTTATTGATGAAGTTTATGGGAGTCAGTTAACAGGGTTTGGTTCTGGGGCTATAGATATCCAAATTAACACCCGTGGAAAGTTCAATATTTTTGGAGATTATACCATTGATAATGGAGTTTATGATTTTAAATATGGAGGCTTAGTCAATAGGCCTTTTGTCATACAAAAAGGAGGCACTGTTTCTTGGAACGGGAATCCTTATGAAGCCAACTTAAACGTTGCAGCCGTTTATAAAGCGAGAGCAAACCCATCTATACTTTTACAAAATTTCAATTCAAGTAGAAATATTGAGGTTGATTTAGTGACTAAAATAACAGGAGGGTTGTTTAGTTCTAAACAAGAACTAGATATAGAGCTAGCAAATGTAGATCCCGCTATAGCAACAGAATTAGAATTTATTTTGAATGATAATAATGTCAATCAAAAAACCACACAGTTTATCTCTTTATTAACGTTAGGGAGTTTTGTAAATCCTGATAGAGTAAATTTTGATAGTACTTCAGCCATTACTACTACAGCTTCAAACGCTATTACAGCTGCTTTTTCTAATTTAATGAACAGTCCAGATAGTAAGTTTACGTTCGGTGTTGATTATGTTCAGGGTGTAGATAATAGCGATACAGACCGGTTGGATGTTGACAATCAAGTAGATGTTTCTGTGAGTACAAACTTGAATGATAGAATTATTATTAATGGAAAAGTTGGGGTGCCTGTTGGAGCCAAAACACAATCCAGTGTAATTGGTGAAGTAAAAGTTGAAGTGTTGTTAAACAAAGAAGGTAATTTTAGAGGTGTCATTTTTAATCGACAGAATGAAATTCAATATTCAGCAGAAGAGGAGGGGTATACGCAAGGAGTCGGACTTTCTTACCAAGTTAATTTTAATACGTTCTCTGAATTTCTTAAGAAAATAGGTGTTCAAAAACGTAAAAAAACACCCAAGAAAGTGATTCCTAAAAGCACAGTGCTTTCTAAAAACAAGCAATTAATTAACTTTTAATTACTTCTCAATTTAAGCAATTTTCTTCCAGATTTTTATCAGAATAAAAACACAAACCATCGAGAGAATTGAGAGGATAACTCCAGTCAATGTTTCTCCATAAATCCAATTTCCAGTGGCAAATAGAAAGCTGTAAACTCCAATAAGACCGGTGAAGAAAGCAACTATTTTAAACCCAATATTCTTAAATTTATCTTCTCCGTCAAAAATTAATTTTTCAAATGAATCAAGAGTTTCTTTAGTCGAAGGTTTTGTAAGTAATGTAACTGAAATCCACCCAACTGTTGTAACTATAACACCGATTATCAATTGCCAATGTCCTGCAATTTCAATCCATGGAACTTCTTGTTTCCCGTTAATAAAAAAGAAAAGAGCCACCATAAATGAAATCGCCATTGCTGCAATTTCACTAAACGGATTGATTCGATGCCAAAACCATCTAAGAATAAACAACAAACCAGTTCCTGCACCAATTTGTAATAACAAATCAAAAACATCTTTGGCAGATTGCAGGTAAAAAGAAAAGGTAGCCGCACAAATCATTAAGAGTACTGTAGTCAGTTTTCCCACAATTACTTTTTGTTTTTCGGAAGCTTCTTTGTTTATAAAACGTGCATATAAATCATTTACTACATAAGAGCTTCCCCAATTTAATTGAGTAGAAATGGTACTCATAAAAGCAGCAATTAAAGAGGTTAATACTATACCAATTAATCCTGCAGGTAAATAGGTCATCATTGCGGCATAGGCGACATCGTGTCCTTGCATCTCTGAGGGTAAATTTGGAAAAGCAGCGTTTACATCTGTCAATGTTGGAAAAATCACTAAAGAGGCCAATCCAACCAAGATCCATGGCCAAGGACGTACTGCATAATGTGCGAAGTTGAAAAATAGTGTTGCCCATGTTGCGTTTTTTTCATCTTTAGCAGCGAGCATTCTTTGGGCAATGTAACCACCCCCTCCAGGTTCTGCACCAGGATACCAAGTACTCCACCATTGTACTGCCAATGGGATGATAAATAAGGTGACTAAAGCTTCTGTATCTGTAAAATCGGGCAACATATTTAATTGACCGCTAACATTTTCATGCGATAATAAATTTGTCAATCCGCCAATTTCTGGTAAATCTAAGATGTATATGGTTGCCCAAATAGAGCCAATCATTGCGATTATAAATTGTACGAAATCGGTGATTAGGACTCCTTTTAAGCCCCCTAAAGAAGAGTATATGACCACAATTATTGAAGAATAAATAAGCATTTCTCCTTGGTCTATACCCAAAAGTATATTTGCAATTTTTGCACCTGCCAAGCAAACCCCAGCCATGGTCACTATATTAAAAATGATGCCCAAGTAGATGGCTCTAAATCCCCTAAGGAAGCTTGCCATTTTCCCAGAATATCGAATTTCATAAAATTCTAGGTCTGTCGTAATCCCAGATTTTCGCCATAATTTTGCATAGAAAATGACGGTCAACATTCCTGTGAGTAAAAATGCCCACCAAACCCAGTTGCCAGAAACACCTTCTTTTCGAACTAATTCGGTTACCAAACCTGGGGTGTCTGCAGCAAATGTGGTTGCTACCATAGAAACGCCCAATAACCACCAAGGCATATTTCTGCCAGATAAAAAATACTCAGAAGTATTTTTTCCTGCTTTTTTTGACACCCAAAGTCCAATGAAAAGAGAGAGCATAAAAAACCCGATAATAATACCGTAATCAAGATTCGACAGATTCATTCGTATATTCGTTTTTAAAAGACGAAAATAGGCAATCCTTTTTAATAGACTACCTTCAAGAAAAAAAACCTGAAATTCAGTAGTATAATTATTAAAAACCAGTCGCTAAAGTCGAAAACGATTTCGTCATTTTATTCTTTAGAATCCTTTAAATTAAGTATTTTTACACAAAATAATATGGACAAAATTAAAAAAATAGGAGTACTAACTTCTGGAGGTGATGCTCCAGGAATGAATGCCGCAATTAGAGCGGTTGTTCGTACATGTGCATTTCACGAAATAGCATGTGCAGGGATTTATCGTGGATATGAGGGAATGATAGAAGGTGACTTTATTGATTTGGATGCACGTAGTGTAAAAGGAATCATTAACAAAGGAGGTACTTTTTTAAAGTCGGCAAGATCCAATGGTTTTCGAACCAAAGAAGGAAGACAAAAAGCCTATGATGCATTAAAAGCTGCAGGTATTGATGCTTTGGTTACTATTGGTGGTGATGGGACATTTACGGGTTCTATGATTTTCAATCAAGAGTTTAATTTTCCAGTTATCGGAATTCCAGGTACCATTGACAACGATATTTTTGGAACTTCACATACTTTAGGCTATGATACTACCTTGAATACAGTTGTTGAAGTAATTGATAAAATTAGAGATACGGCAAGTTCACATAATCGATTGTTTTTTGTGGAAGTAATGGGGAGAGATGTTGGTCATATTGCATTAAACGTTGGAGTAGGTGCAGGTGCGGAAGAAATTTTAATCCCAGAAGAAAATTTAGGATTAGACCGATTGTTAGATTCTTTAGTAAGAAGTAAAGAGTCAGGAAAATCATCCAGTATTGTTGTAGTAGCGGAAGGAGATAAAATTGGAAAAAACGTTTTTGAATTAAAAGATTACGTTGAAGAACATCTACCTGAGTATGAAGTGCGAGTATCTGTCTTAGGGCATATGCAAAGAGGAGGTTCACCTTCTTGTTTTGATCGCGTTTTAGCGAGTAGAATGGGAGTAAAAGCAGTTGAAAGCTTGTTGGAAGGGAAATCGAATTTTATGGTAGGTTTGTTAAGTGATAAAATACAACTAACACCATTAGAAAAAGCAATTAAAGGACAATCAAAAATAAATAAAGAATTAATTCGTGTGTCAGATATAATGACCACATAATAACAATAATTACAAATACAAGCAAATGATTAAAATTGGAATTAACGGATTTGGTAGAATAGGAAGATTGGCTTTTCGTTCAGCAGTAAAAAGAGAGAATGTACAAGTTGTTGCAATTAACGACTTATTAGAAGTTGATTATTTAGCATACATGCTTAAATATGATTCTGTTCATGGTGCATTTGATGGGACTGTTGAGGTAAAAAACGGAATGTTAGTTGTTAACGGAAATGAAATTAGAATCACTGCAGAAAGAGATCCAGCAAACTTAAAGTGGAATGAAGTTGGTGCAGAATATGTAATTGAATCTACAGGTTTTTTCTTAACAGAAGAGACCGCAGGAAAACACTTAGAAGCAGGTGCTAAAAAAGTTGTTTTATCAGCACCATCTAAAGATCATACACCAATGTTTGTAATGGGTGTTAATAATACAGAATTAACTGCAGATCAAAAGATTTTTTCAAATGCATCTTGTACAACAAACTGTTTAGCACCAATTACGAAAGTGTTAAATGACAATTTTGGAATTGTTGAAGGTTTAATGACAACCGTTCACGCTGCAACAGCAACTCAGAAAACAGTAGATGGTCCTTCTATGAAAGACTGGAGAGGTGGACGTTCTGCAATTCATAACATTATTCCTTCTTCTACAGGTGCTGCAAAAGCAGTAGGAAAAGTAATTCCTGCAATGAATGGTAAATTAACAGGAATGTCTTTTAGAGTTCCAACAATGGATGTATCTGTTGTAGATTTAACGGTTAAGTTAGAAAAGCCAGCTTCGTATAAAGAAATTTGTGCAGCTATGAAATCAGCTTCAGAAAGTGGACCAATGAAAGGTGTTCTTGGATATACAGAAGATCTAATTGTTTCTCAAGATTTCGTAGGAGATACACGTACATCAATTTTTGATGCAAATGCGGGAATCGCTTTAAACGACAACTTTGTAAAAGTTGTTTCTTGGTATGATAACGAAATGGGATATTCTACAAAAATTGTAGACTTAATTGAATATGCTTCAACATTGTAGTTGAAACAAAAAGTGCAAAAAAAACCTGATAGATTCATTTCTATCAGGTTTTTTATTTGTAGTAATTTGGAAACTTACTTCACTGCGATCATGCTAATTTCCACATTTACAAACTTCGGTAAGTTGGCCACTTCTACGGTTTCTCTTGCAGGAGCAGTTTCCTCGTTAAAATAGGTTCCATATACAGCATTTATTTCTCCAAAATTATTCATGTCAGAAATAAAAATAGACGTTTTTATGACGTTTTCAAAAGTCATTTCAGCTGCAGCTAAGACAGCTTTCATATTTTCCATAACTTGTGTTGTTTCTGCTTGAATACTTTCTAAAACCAACGCGCCTGTTGTAGGATGCAATGCAATCTGTCCAGAAGTATATAGCGTATTTCCGCTTAAAACTGCTTGGTTATACGGACCTATGGGTGCTGGTGCTTTTGAGGTAGTAATTATTTTTTTCATTTTTTAAAATTCTCAGTATTAAAATGTTTTATTTTTTGTCAGACTGAGTCTGTAGAAGACTCTTTGTTATTTAAAATAATCTTCTATCTGGCGGCTTGTTTTTATCCCATTTTAAATCTTGCAATACGGTAGATTTTACACCAATAAAAAAGGTGTAAGAGGAAATGTTCCCAAAAGGAACCCAATTAAAATTGAATTGCCAGCTGTCTAAATCTCTTGTAAAATTGAACCTTGAGAAAGTAAAAGCCCCATCTTTTAAATCATATCCTGAAGAATAGCCTACTTTCCATTTGGGAGACAATTCTAAGTTTCCACTAAACATGACCGAATGACTTTTTATTTCACCAGGCTCTCTACCATTATTCCTATAAGTAGCTGCATAAGCTAAGTTTACGCTCCATGGAATGTCTGCCTTGTAGAGTTCGGTTTCTACCTCTTTATTTTGATTATTGTTGCTGTTAGCTCCTGTTTGGGAAAATCGATTGGTTGGGTTAATGTTTCCGCCAATTACATCTGGTGTATTTTGCGCCCCATTTCCACTGTTTGTTTTGTTTTTATCGTCTTTGTCCTTGCTAAAATCAGCACTGGATAAGCTGTAATTTGCCGATAAATTTGCCGTTTCTATTCTGAAGATATTCTTGTTGAACTTGTCAATAGAGAACCCTTCATCATTAATTTGATACGGATCTAAAGAGGCATTGAAATTCACTGCCATTTTATCATTAAAAAAGCGAGTACCTGCATTGACGTTTACATTACTCCAACCCAAACTGTCTGCAGCTATATTATAAGCGGTACTAAAGTTTAAGTTATTTAAGATGGTTATTTTTTTATCTTCTTCATCACTATCTGGGTCTTTTGGCGCCATTTTAGCTTCCACAACATTGTTTACTGTTATTCCAATAGAATTACTCAACCCAGAATTTGGTGCGCCATAAATACCTACATTATTATCAAAAGGAGTGTAGGTTTCAAAATCTAATGGGTCTGCGCTTTGTTGCACCTGTTCTTCGTATCTGCGAGCAAAATCGGGTGTATAATTATAAGATATAGAAGGTCTAATGGTATGTCGTATCGCTTTCAAACGTCCTTTTTTAAACTTAAAAGTCCCATAAATATTGGTGGATAAGCTAACGCCTGTATTGTATTCTCTAAAAGCCTTGAATCCACTAATTGTATCTGTAATTACTTCTTGATCGGATTCGTTATAAGTTTTCTTTAAGGTATTAAAATTCCATATTTCTTGGTAAGAAACACTTGGAGAAATTGTAAAGTATCGAAAAGCCTTTAGATTTGTACTTGTTCCGGTTCTATGTTTGATTCCCGATTTGGCAGTGCGAAACATTACTGAAGTTAAGAATTCGTCTTCCGTTGTATTTATTCGATATTCACCTTGCATCGCATAGTCAAATCCCATTTTCTGAAGCGGATTTTTCTTAATACCTCCTTTCCCTTCAAAAGGAAAAATCTTTGACATGGTAAGGTTTACAGAAGGAAAGGTCATATTTATTGACTGGTCATTCGTATTCTGTGAATGAGTTGCTGCAACCGAAAGATTAAAAGGAGTACCTACAAACCTTTTTGTGTAACTTATTGAGGAATTAAAGGTATTTGTTAAAAACTGATTGGTGTTGAATTCGTTTAAGCTCTCTCTAAAAAAACGACTACTTCCTAGGTTGACAGAAGCTGTAAATCTAGAATTAGGATTTGCTTTCGAATCTTGAGAATGACTCCATCGAACATTAAAATTATTCGATTTGTTATAGGTTGAAAAACCTCGAATTCCCTGAACAATATTCTCGAAACTTATATTAAAATTTCCGCTGTAACGATACCTTAAATTGTAATTTGAGAATCCTCTTAAACTCCAACTACCGTTAGAATAAGCATCTCCTCTTACCGCCAAATCTACATAGTCACTAATGGCAAAGTAATATCCACCATTTTGAAACCCAATTCCTCTACTCGAACTTCCCGTATCAAATGCGGGAATTAAAAATCCAGAAACACTTTTTTCACCCAAAGGGAAATAGGCAAAAGGCAATACTAAAGGTGTTGGAATATCGGCAATGACCAAATTGCTCGCTCCAACAATTATTTTCTTTCCTGGAACTAATTTCGCTTTATTTGTGGTGATGTAATAGTCGGGGTTCTTTTCTTTATCTGAAGTGGTAAAACGTATTTTACGCACATAAATCGTAGAATCATTAACGCGTTTTGTTTTTTCACCGTAGGTAAACATTTCACCCTGCTTGGTTTTTAAACCATAGATTATGGCTCTTTTACTTTTGAAATTATAAAGTAAAGAATCTTGTTCTGTCTCTTCACTACCTTGTTTAAAATAAGGGCGTTGCGTATATCCTGTGCTGTCTATAATTCCTTTTGCAAATAAAGTTTCTTTCTTATAATCAACAACAATACTACCTGCTTTTAAATCAATTTCCCCGTAAATTAAAACAGCTTCATTGTATAAAGTTAAGGTCTCTTCCTTTGCATTTTGAATGGTGTAATCTTTGGCATCATGGATAACGATATCCTGAATAGACTCTTTTGGCTTGATTGAATCCAGGCCCATTGTGTCTATTTTTTTATTAAAAAGAGTGTCTTTTTTCTTTTTTGGAATTATTTTTGTTTGGTTTGGGTTCAAACTATCAAATCGCATGTTCGACAAGGAAAACGCTTTCGTTTTTTCTATATCTTGAGAATACCCTTTTTGAAACACGAAAAGAGAGAAAAATAAAAGAATGTATGATAGGTTTGATTGCAATGCTATAAATGCTATTTTTGTAAAATGGTAAAAGTAGGGTTCAATGTTTTAAGCACCAAACTTACATTTGCCAAAATTAGTTAAATTTTATCGATGAATTTTCTACGAAACCATAAATTTAAGGGCAAAACTAAAAATATATTTTTTTTAGCACTTTTTTGTTTTTTTCTGACAACTAATTTGGAGTTAGCTGCCCAAAAAAAGTATGTTATCGTTTTAGATGCTGGCCACGGAGGAAAAGACCCCGGTAACACTGGAAATGGGTACAACGAAAAAAACATTGCACTTAAGGTCGCTGTTTCCGTAGGGAAGCTGCTAAAAAAAGAAGATGATATTAAAGTCGTCTTTACGAGAGATAAAGATGTTTTTATCGATTTATGGAAAAGAGGCGACATTGCAAATCAAGCAAAAGCAGATTTATTTGTTTCTATTCACTGCGATTCTCATACATCAAATGCTTATGGAGCTGGGACTTTTGTTTTGGGAATCCGTGGAAATAAAAAGAATTTAGAAATTGCGAAAAGAGAAAACGCAGTAATTCTTTTAGAAGATAATTACAAACAACGTTATGAGGGTTTCGATCCAAATTCAGCTGAATCAATGATTGGGCTATCTCTTTTACAAGAAGAAAACTTAGATAAAAGTTTAACAATTGCAAGTTTCATTCAATCAAATTTCACAAAAAAATTAAAAAGATTGGATCGAAAAGTAAAACAAGATAATTTTCAAGTGCTAAGAGAAACGATCATGCCTAGTGTTTTGATAGAGTTGGGATTTTTAACCAATAGAAATGAAGGCCGTTATTTAAATTCGAAAAAAGGACAAAAAGCATTGTCAAATTCCATTGCGCTTGCAATAAAGAAATACATCAATCAATTAAAACTAAATACCATTTCTGTGGTGGATGATGTTGTTAATGAAAAAAGTACAACTAAAATTGAATACAAAATTCAAATTGCCTCAGGTGAAAATAAAATTGCTACTAAATCGTATAATTTTAAAGGCCTTAGGAATGTAGAAAGAGTTGCAGTTGGTTCCTTTTTTAAATACTATTATGGCAATTCGGATGCGTTTGTAAAGGCAAAAAAAGCTTTAAAATTAGCAAAGAAAAAAGGGTATAAAACGGCCTATATAGTCGCTTTTAAAAATGGCGAAAGAATCTCTTTAAAAGAAGCCCAGAATATGCCATAATTTAACACTTTTCCATAAAAATAGTGTTAATTTTGTTAAAAGAACAAGAAGAAAAAAATATGTCAAAAGAATTTAAAACAGGAATTGTCGCGCTTATTGTGTTAACAATGTCTATGTGGGGATATTATTTCCTGAAAGGAGAAAATATTTTTCAACCCAATAATCGTCAGTTTAAAGTAGAGTACTCAAATATTGGTGGCTTAAGTAAATCAAGCTTAGTAACTATTAATGGATTAAAAGTAGGGAAGGTTGATGAAATTTTATTTGACCCCGATCCAATGAAAAGAGGGAGTTTAATTGTCTTGTTTTCAATGGATAATGATTTTGAGTTTTCTAAAAAAAGTGTCGTAAAAATATATTCACCAAGTCCTCTTGGAGGATCTAACTTGGCTATTATTCCAGATTATACTGGTGAAAATGCCGTTTCTGGAGATGTTTTACAAGGAGAAATAGAGTCGAGTTTGTTTACCTCTATCGGGGAGCGTTTAGATCCTATTCAAACAAAATTAGAACATGTAATTGTAAGTGCAGATTCGTTGTTTAAAAACATCAACAATATTTTAGATAAACAAACAATCCAAAGTGTAAAAACCTCCGTAAAAACATTAGAATATTCTCTTGCTGATGTTCGTAAGGCTATACAATCAGTAAATGGCATTATGGATTCTACTTCCGTAAACCTGAAAGAAACAATGCGATATTCAAGAAATTTTGCAGAAAACTTGTCGAATGTTTCAGACACAATTGTCAATGCAGACTTAGGGGGAATTATGCGAGAAGCACAAGTTACTTTATTGACTGTCAACTCTATGTTAAAAGGAATTGATGAGGGAAAAGGATCCTTAGGGAAATTTGTAAACGATAACGCGATGTATGACAATTTAACAAATGTTTCTAAAGAACTCGAACAGTTGCTTAGAGAAATGAAATTAAACCCAAAGCGTTTTGTGCATTTTTCATTATTTGGTAAGAGCGCAACCCCTTTCAATCAACAGAACAACAATAATAATAAAACCAATCAATAATATTTTAGCATGAATTATATTTCAAATGTACTTTTCGGAGTTTTATTAATTGTAGGGATTGGCTTTTTTGTGAATAACATTCAGAAGCTTTTTCGAAATATTAAACTGGGAAAAAGTATCGATAGAAATGATAATAAGCTTCAACGTTTAAAGAACATGGCGATGATTGCCCTTGGACAGTCTAAAATGGTGAAAAGACCTTTTTCAGGGTTTTTACACATTATTGTTTATGTAGGTTTTGTAATTATAAATATAGAAGTTTTAGAGATTGTAGTCGATGGATTGTTGGGCACTCATCGTGTTTTTCAACCTTATTTAGGGGACCAGTTTTACGGTTTTTTAATTGCTGTTTTTGAAGTGTTTGCCGCACTAGTTTTTATTGCTGTCGTTTTGTTTTGGTTGCGAAGAAATGTTTCGAATATCAAAAGATTTTTAAGCAAAGAAATGACCGGTTGGCCAAAAAGAGATGGAAATTTAATCCTTTATTTTGAGATGGTATTAATGACATTATTTATCATCATGAACGCTACAGATACTGCTTTTCAGGAAGCAGGAGTTGGAAATGTTATCAGTCAATTAGTAGCACCAATTTTTGAAGGTTACACACCAGAAACCATTCATACGATAGAAAGAACAGCTTGGTGGATTCATATTATAGGAATTTTAGTTTTCTTAAATTACCTGTTTTATTCGAAACATTTACACATTCTTCTAGCGTTTCCAAATACTTATTTTGGAAATTTAAAACCAAAAGGACAATTTCCAAATTCAGAGGCGGTTACCAAGGAAGTGCAATTGATGATGGACCCTTCTGCAGATCCTTATGCAATGCCAGAACAAGGTGCTGAAGAGGAAGTTCCCGAAAAATTTGGTGCATCGGATGTTGCCGATTTAAGTTGGGTTCAATTGCTAAATGCTTATACCTGTACAGAATGTGGTAGATGTACATCTGCTTGCCCTGCGAGTCTTACAGGAAAAGAATTGTCTCCAAGAAACATCATGATGAAAACAAGAGATCGTTTGGAAGAAGTTGGTAGAAATATCGATGAAAATAAGGGCACATTCAAAGACGATGGGAAACAATTATTAAACGACTATATTAGTCCAGAAGAGTTATGGGCATGTACAAGTTGTAACGCTTGTGTAGAAGAATGCCCAGTAAGTATCGATCCATTGTCGATTATTATGGACATGAGGAAATATCTAGTGATGGAGCAAAGTGCTGCACCACAAGAGTTAAATATGATGATGACCAATGTAGAAAATAACGGTGCGCCATGGCAATACAATCAACAAGACAGATTGAATTGGACTAACGAAGCGTAAAATAATTTTCGGTTAGATTTTGAAAAAAAGAATTTTATACAATAACAAACTAAACGATTAAAGAGCAAACTATGAACGTACCTACAATGGCAGATATGATGGCACAAGGAAAGCAACCAGAAGTTTTGTTTTGGGTAGGTGCAGCCGGAAGCTATGATGATCGAGCAAAAAAGATTTCAAGAGCATTTGTGAAAATATTGCATGCAGCAAATGTAGATTTTGCCGTCTTAGGAACAGAAGAATCATCTACAGGGGATGCAGCAAAAAGAGCTGGAAATGAGTTCTTATTTCAAATGCAAGCCATGATGAATATTGAAGTTTTAAATGGGTATGAAGTTAAAAAAATAGTGACTTGCGATCCTCATTCATTCAATACATTAAAAAACGAATACCCGAGTTTAGGGGGTAAATATGAAGTTTTTCATCATACGCAATTCATTCAAAATTTAATTTCCGAAGGACGTTTAGAAATTGACAATACGACCCTCAAAGGTAAAAGAGTTACTTTTCATGATCCATGCTATTTAGGGAGAGCCAATGAAGTGTATGAATCTCCAAGAAATTTAATACGAAGACTGGGAGTCAACCTAACAGAAATGAAACGCCACAAAGGAACGGCTTTATGTTGTGGAGCTGGTGGAGCGCAAATGTTTAAAGATGCAGAAAAAGGAAATAAAGAAATCAATATTTTAAGAACAGAAGATGCTTTAGAAACCAAACCTCAAATTATTGCAACGGGTTGCCCATATTGCAATACGATGATGACAGATGGAATTAAGTTTAAAGAAAAAGAAACGGAAGTGGTCGTAAAAGACATCGCAGAATTAATCTCAGAAGCAAATGATTTGTAAAATGAAAAAGAGTTGGTTACTTCTTATCGGACTTGTTTTTATTACTTGTAATACGAGTGAAGTAAAGAAAACAGCGCCTTTAGAAGTTGTAAAAGCAAAAGACACGACGCAAGTAGTGAAGGCAGATGTTGTTAAAAAAGAGACCCTTGTTTTTAAAGTACAAATTGCAGCTTTGAAAATGCCAAATAAAAGGTTTTCTAAATTAGAGGGCACCGCTGTAACTCAAGAAAATGGACTTACAAAATACAGATTGGGGAGTTTTAACAGTTACTCCGAAGCACGAAAATTTAGAAACAGTATCCGTAGCACCTACAGAGATGCATTTGTTGTCGCATTAAAAAATGAAGTTCCAGTTTCTGTTTTAGAAGCAATCACGGATTAATTTTCATGAAATATACTTCTCAAAACAATGCTATTTTCTCATTCCTAGAGCGCTTAAAAGTAGCTTTTAAAATAGTAGATTGCCCTTTGTTAAAAGTACAAACAAGCACAAAATCATGGATATAAAAAGTTATATAAAAGCGGCAAGATTACGCACACTTCCCTTATCCATTTCAGGAATTATTGTTGGAAGTATTTTAGGAAATGCCAATATTAATAGAAACCTTACTTCAGAATTTGTATCTCCATTTTGGGCTTCTTCTATCTTTTGGTTAGCAATTTTAACTACAATTGGATTTCAAGTGTTGTCAAATCTTGCTAATGATTATGGAGACGGTATCAAAGGAACTGATGACAATCGCAAAGGAGAAGCTAGAATGGTTTCCTCAGGAGTCATTTCACCAAAGGAAATGAAACGTGCAATGATCTTCACTACAATCTTTTCATTATGTATTGCAGTTCTCTTAATATACGTAGCCTTTGGTCGAGAGAATTTTGGATACTCAGTAGCCTTTTTTATGCTTGGGCTAGCGTCTGTTGCAGCTGCAATCAAATACACAGTAGGAGAATCTGCATATGGTTATAGTGGTTTGGGAGATGTTTTTGTCTTCTTATTCTTCGGATTGCTGAGTGTTGTTGGAAGTTATATTTTATTTACACACCAAATAAACGCATTGTTATTTTTGCCAGCCACCTCAATTGGTTTATTAAGTGCTGCTGTTTTGAACTTAAACAATATGAGAGATCAAATAGAAGATAAGCAACATCACAAAAATACGTTGGTTGTAAGTTTGGGAAGTCAAAAAGCAAAAATATATCATTATATTTTAATTCTAGGTGCATTAGTTACCGCTGTTTTATATGTAGAGATGCACTACCAAGCACCAATTCAATACTTATTTTTAATTGCTTTTATCCCTTTATTTTTAAATATAAAAGTAGTTGCACAAAACATACTTTTTTCAGAGTTAGACAGTGAGCTAAAGAAAGTTGCTCTTAGCACTTTTTTATTCGCAATTCTTTTTGGAATTGGACAAATACTTTAAATTATTACAATGAAAATAATAAAAATAATACTGGGAGTCATCACTTTTTTTGTCGTTGCTTTTTTTCTAACTGGTTTGTTTGTAAAAGAAACAACCTATGAAGCATCAGTAATCATCAAAAAGCCTATTTCAGAGGTTTTTAAAGATTTTAGTACCTCTGAAAATATTCAAAATTGGATCCCTGAAATAAAATCTGTGCAAGTGATTAACGAAAACCCAGGGAAGATTGGTAGTACCTATGAAATTGTTATCAATAATAATGGGCAAGACATTACTATGATTCAAAAAGTTCTCGCTTTCGTACCCAATGAAAAAGCAACTTTCTATTTTGATGCCGAAAATATGTTAAAAACAGATGACTATATTTTTACAGAAAATGGAGGCATCACGACCATTCAATTAAATGCAATTTGTGTCAGCGATTCTTATATTATGGCATGTATGTTTCCCTATTTTAAAGGAACCTTTCAAGCACAAGACCAAGGATATTTGAATAGTTTTAAAGCGTTTGCAGAAAAATAAGTTTATTTTGATAAAAGCAACCTACAAAAAAATCATTTTAAATTTTAAAAACCCGAGCGGAACTTCTCGTGGAATTTTAAGAACCAAAGAAACCTGGTTTCTGATTTTAGAAGAAAACGGAAAAAAGGGGTACGGAGAAACAGGACTTTTTAGAGGCTTGAGTATAGACGATGTTCCAGAATATGAAGAAAAACTAGAATGGGTTTGTAAGCACATTCATTTAGGTGTAGAAAAACTTTTAGAACAGTTGTCACACTTTCCGTCCATACAATTTGGCATTGAACAAGCTTTTTTATCTCTAAAAAGCACCACTCCTTTCGAGCTGTTTCCTACTCCATTTACAGAAAGTAAAGCACCAATACCAATCAATGGTTTAATTTGGATGGGCGACAAAGAGTTCATGAAAAGCCAAATAAAAGAGAAGTTAAATCAAGGGTTTTCTTGTTTAAAAATGAAGATAGGGTCTATCAATTTTGATGCGGAAATCAATCTACTAAAATCCATTAGAAAAGAGTTTTCACCTTCGGAAATCGAATTAAGAGTGGATGCAAATGGCGCTTTTTCTCCAGAAGAAGCTTTGGAGAAATTAGACTCGCTTTCGAAATTAAAAATACATTCTATAGAGCAACCTATCCAACAAGGCCAAGTAAAAGCAATGGCTCAATTATGCGCTAAAACACCGATACCAATTGCATTGGACGAAGAACTCATTGGAGTGCTATCTTCTTCAAAGAAGAAAGCACTCATCGAAACTATAAAACCGCAATACATTATTTTAAAACCAAGTTTAGTAGGTGGTTTTGCAGGAACAAAAGAATGGATTTCAATTGCAGAAAAAAATAATGCAGCTTGGTGGATTACTTCAGCACTAGAAAGTAATGTTGGATTGAATGCAATCTCACAATTCACATATACTTTAAAAAGTAAATTACCACAAGGCTTGGGTACAGGGAGTTTATTTACAAATAATATAAAGAGCCCTTTAGAAGTGAATAAAGGAGCGTTGCATTATAATAATTTAGTAAATTGGGATTTTAAATTATAATTATGGGTTTTATAGAAACAGGTTACAAAGGAAAGAATGATTGGTGGATGTATATTTTAGGCATTATAATTATTTTTTTTGGAACTCAATTAGGGTCAATACCTTTAGGATTGGTTGCTTTTTCAAAAGCAGGAGGCGATTTGACGGTTTATTTAGAAGCAGCCAATGATAATTTCATGAAAATGGGTATCAATTCCAATTTATTTTTATTCCTAATGATTTTTACCTTTATGATGGGGCTTTTAGCCTTGTTTCTTTCCGTAAAATACATTCATAAAAAGAAATTTAAATGGATTGTAACCTCTAGAGCGTTTGTTGATTGGAAACGTGTTTCTTTTGGCTTTTTTTCTTGGGGAATTCTCTCTGCCGTAATCATTCTCGTAGGTATTTACTTTGAACCCGAATTGTATGATTGGAATTTTAAACCGATTCCATTTTTTACCTTACTGGCAGTTTCATTGTTCTTTCTACCTTTACAAACAAGTACAGAAGAAGTCTTGTTTAGAGGTTATTTTATGCAAGGATTGGGATTGTTGGCAAAAAATCGATGGTTTCCTTTACTAATGACATCAGCGATTTTTGGGTTGCTGCATATGGCAAATCCTGAAATTGATAAAATAGGAAACATCGCTCTTGTTTTTTATATTGGAACGGGACTGTTTTTTGGAATTACAACCTTAATGGATGAAGGATTGGAGCTTGCCCTAGGTTTGCACGCCTCCAACAATATTGTTGCTGCTTTTTTGGTAACCACAGATTGGACTGTTTTTCAAACAGACGCTTTGTTTGTTGATAAATCCCAACCTTCGGTATCGTTATTAATGTTTTTACCTGTTTTTGTTTTATACCCATTCATGTTGTTTTTGTTCTCCCAAAAATACAATTGGAAAAATTGGAAAGAAAAACTTTTTGGAAATGTTGAAAAACCGAATCTAATTGATCAAAATGAATTTTCATAAAAGCTTTCAATTAAACGGAAAAACATTTGCTAACCCAAATGAAATCATTGATTTTTCGAAGGAAATTTCTTCAGAAATTCATCTTTTTCTAAAAGATTGGTTTTCTGAAAAAAGGATTCTTGAAGTCAAAACTTCAGGTTCTACAGGTGTGCCCAAAACAATTGTGATTAAAAAAGAATTTTTTATCAATTCGGCCTTGTCAACCGCTGAATTTCTTGATTTAAAAGAAGGTACAGTAGCTTTAATGTGTTTGCCACCAAAGTACATAGCAGGGAAAATGATGTTGGTAAGAGCCCTTGTTTTAGGATGGCATTTAGACATCGTTTCTCCAAAGTCAAATCCGTTAGAAAATAACGATAAACCCTATGACTTTTCTGCAATGGTTCCCTTACAGTTAGAACACTCTTTATTAAAAATCAATCAAATTAAAAAAGTAATTGTTGGAGGAGGTGTGGTTACATCACAACTTCAAGAAAAATTACAAGGAATTCAAAGTGTTGTTTTTGCAACCTATGGAATGACTGAAACCGTTACACACATTGCACTCAAAAAACTAAATCATTTTTTACCATCAGTAGGATTGGAGTCTTTCGATTCTTTTTACCAATTATTGCCCAATGTGAAAATTTATAAAGACACTCGAAATTGTTTGGTAATAGATGCGCCAAAAGTTACTGAAGAAATCATATTTACGAATGACGTTGTCGATCTAGTTTCAGACAGGCATTTTGAATGGTTAGGGCGTTTTGATAATGTAATCAATTCCGGTGGCATTAAATTACACCCAGAAAAAATAGAGAAAAAGCTCTCCAAAATTATTGACCAACGTTTTTTTGTTGCTGGAATTCCTGATGCACAATTGGGCGAAAAGTTGCTTCTAATAGTTGAAGATGAAAGCTCAAATCTTTTAAAGTTCCAACAACTTTTTTCTGATAAAATTCAAAAATTAGCGACCCTCTCTAAATACGAAAAACCAAAAGAAATTCGCTTTGTTGATACTTTTGTAACAACGGAAACAAAAAAAATCCAACGTAATAAAACATTGGATTTGATTGGTTTATAAACTAATAATTTTACATTTCCATCGAGTGGTAGACATTTTGAACGTCATCATCCTCTTCTAGCTTTTCTAAAAGCTTTTCAACATCTGCTTGTTGTTCTTCAGAAAGCTTATTTGTTGTCGTTGGAATTCTTTCAAAACCAGAAGATAAAATTTCAATATTTTCTTTTTCAAAGAAAGACTGTATCGCACCAAATTGTCCAAAGGGTGCATAAATGATGATTCCTTCTTCATCATCAAAAACTTCTTCTACTTCAAAATCAATGAGTTCTAATTCCAAATCTTCTAAGTCGGTAGTAATATCCTCCTTTTTAAGGGTGAATGTACAGGTATGATCAAACATGAAAATGACAGACCCCGAGTTTCCTAAATTCCCATCACACTTATTAAAAGCGGCTCTTACATTCGCAACCGTTCTATTGTTGTTATCCGTTGCAGTTTCTACAACAACAGCAATTCCATGAGGAGCATATCCTTCAAAGAGTGCCTCTTTATAGTTTGCAGTATCTTTATCGGTTGCTTTTTTTATTGCGCGTTCAACATTTTCTTTCGGCATGTTAGCAGCTTTTGCATTCTGCATCACTGCTCTTAAACGGGAATTGGCATCTGGATTTGGTCCGCCTTCTTTGATTGCCATTACAATGTCTTTACCAATTCTGGTAAATGTTTTTGCCATTGCTGACCAACGTTTCATTTTACGACCTTTTCTTAATTCGAATGCTCTTCCCATTTCTAATTTTATTTTTTATTGTAATAATTGTAAGCAAATGTAAAAATTTGCAAACTGTTGCACAATTGTTTGTTGAATGTTTTCCGTATACGGGTGCTAAGTGTTTTTTGTTATACTTGTAAAAGCCCTAAATTAAATTTCTTTTCAATGGGTGCATGATTCGCAGCCTCGATTCCCATAGAGACCCAAGTTCTTGTTTCTAATGGATCGATGACTCCATCTGTCCAGATTCTTGCTGCGGCATAATATGGTGAAATCTGATTGTCGTATCGAGATTTTATTTTGTCATACAATGCAGCTTCTTTTTCTGGTGTAATTTCTTCTCCTTGTTTTTTTAAGGAAGCGGTTTCTATTTGTAATAAAACTTTTGCAGCAGCATCCCCACTCATCACCGCCAATTGCGCTGAAGGCCAAGCGACAATAAGTCTTGGGTCATAAGCTTTTCCACACATGGCATAATTTCCTGCACCGTAAGAGTTTCCGATGATAATTGTAAATTTTGGTACGACAGAGTTGCTGACGGCATTCACCATTTTAGCTCCATCTTTAATGATACCTCCATGCTCAGACTTACTTCCGACCATAAATCCTGTTACATCTTGTAGGAAAACCAAAGGTATTTTTTTCTGATTACAGTTGGCTATAAAACGGGTTGCTTTGTCTGCAGAATCATTATAAATGACACCTCCAAATTGCATTTCTCCTTTTTTTGTTTTTACTAATTTTCGTTGATTAGCCACAATACCAACTGCCCATCCTTCGATGCGTGCGTAGCCTGTCAAAATGGTCTGTCCGTATCCCTCTTTGTATTGATCAAATTCTGATTTATCAACCAAACGTTTGATGATTTCCAACATGTCATATTGGGCATTTCTTTCTTTGGGGAGTATTCCGAAAATGTCTTCTTGATTTTCTTTTGGTGCTTCGCTTTTGATTTTGTTAAATCCCGCTTTATCAAAATCACCAATCTTATCGACAATCCGTTTTATTTTATCCAATGCATCTTTATCATCCAATGCTTTGTAGTCTGTAACTCCTGAAATTTCACAATGTGTTGTTGCGCCACCCAATGTTTCATTGTCAATACTTTCTCCAATGGCTGCTTTTACCAAATAACTTCCTGCCAAGAAAATACTACCCGTTTTGTCAACAATAATTGCTTCATCACTCATTATTGGTAAATAGGCTCCACCAGCAACACAACTTCCCATTACTGCGGAAATTTGAGTAATTCCCATGCTACTCATAATGGCATTGTTTCTAAAAATACGACCAAAATGTTCTTTATCAGGAAAAATTTCATCTTGCATCGGTAGATACACCCCCGCAGAATCTACTAAATAAATGATCGGAATTTTATTTTCGATGGATATTTCTTGGGCTCGTAAATTCTTTTTTCCAGTAATTGGAAACCAAGCTCCAGCCTTTACAGTTGCATCATTGGCGACAACAATACATTGTTTCCCTTTGACATAACCTATTTTTACAACAACACCACCAGAAGGACACCCTCCGTGTTCTTTATACATTTCATCACCGGCAAAGGCACCGATTTCTATAGACTTTGTTTTGTTGTCTAACAGATAATCAACCCTTTCTCGAGCAGTCATCTTCCCTTTTTCGTGATGTTTGTCAATACGTTTTTGTCCTCCACCTAATTTTACTTTGGCAAAGCGTTTGCGTAAATCTGATACTAAAAGTTTATTAAAATCTTCGTTTTTGTTGAAGTTAATATCCATATCGATGTATTTATTTGACAGTAAAAATACTCATTTTTTATGGTCTAAAATAGTTGATTTCTTTAAAAGAGAATTACTTCTTACTTCCTAAGCAACGAAAAGTTTCCTGTCTTAAAGATTGTCTTTTTGGTAGTATCAAAAGGCACCAATTTAATAGACACCCAATAATCATCCGAAGGCAACCTTTTTCCATTGTAGGTTCCG
>Ga0209533_1000345_pt1 | contig 44827 bp, 39 predicted proteins | sample COG_04_FD_184748 | JGI IMG/M metagenome (GOLD analysis project Ga0209533, IMG submission 184748) | Pelagic Microbial community sample from North Sea - COGITO 998_met_04 (SPAdes) (version 2) | ecosystem: Environmental > Aquatic > Marine > Neritic zone/Coastal water | place: Helgoland, sampling...
TTTAATTTCTTGTGGGATTAAATTCCAAGCAATAGTTTTAGCACATCTCATAGATTCTTTCATAACATCTCCCTGTTGTCCAGTTAATTCTAAACTGAATTTTGTATCTGAATGAGTTTTTCTTGCCTCAATTATTGTAATTCCTCCAACACCTGCTGTTGTAGCATATAAACCATTTACTAATCCAATTCCACATTCTTTTGCTATTTTCTTGAATGTTATTTTAGGTTTATTAGATAAAATTTCTTCTATTTTATTTTTTGTAATAGTATAAGGCATTACTATATCGTCTCCATATAATCTTTCTAAATTAATAATTCTAAGAATTTCTACTAATTTTTCTTTTAATTTTCTTACCCCTGCTTCATATGTATAACTATCGACAATATGTAATATATCATCATCTGATAATAAAAAATCTGATTTTTTATATCCTAAATTATCTAATATTTCAGGTAATAAATAGTCATTAGTAATTGCAATTTTATCTTTAGTTGTCAATGGTTTTATTTTTATTTCAGTAATTCTATCTCTTAAAATAGGATCTATTAGACTAGTGTCATTATAAGAAAATATAATTAAAGCTTTTGATAAATCAATATCAACACCTGCAAAATATTTATCATTAAATGTATCATTTTGAGTTAAATCTGTAATATGTGTTAAAATTCCAGTAATTTCTCTACCATGCTCAGTATTACTTATTTTATCTACTTCATCAAAGAAAATAATTGGATTCATACATTTCGCATCCATTAATATATCTACAATTTTACCCCATGTTGATCCTACATATGTAAATCCATGTCCTTCTAATACAGAACCATTTGTTGATCCTCCCAATGGTATAAATGCAAATGGTCTTGATTCGTCATTAGCATCTTTAAGGCATCTACATAATCCTTTTTTTGCTAAAGTTGTTTTTCCAACACCAGGTGGTCCTTGAAATCCAAGAACTGCTCCAGTTGTTTTACCACTTATCCACTGGCCAATAATACTTTCAATTTGTTTTTTTCCGTCAGTATTTCCATAAACCGAATCGTCTAATACATTTCGAACATCTTTAATATAATTTTTTCTATTATCTTTATATTCATTCCATTCTACAGTAAGTAATTTAATATGTTTCATTAAATTACGTTGACTATCTAAATCATCTAAATTAAATTCTGTAGAATTATTCATACAATCGTTCAATAGATTAATATAACATTCGATTTCATAGTCAGTTTCTGGTAAATTATTTTCTTTTAATTTATTAAATAACACATTATTTATATCTTTAACTAAATCATTAAATTTATAAACTTTTTCTTTGAATTCTTCAACAAATGTTATTATTCCATTTTCTTTGTAAATTCCAAATGGAATTTTTACAAAGCCCTCTAACCATTGTTCAGCTTTGTTATCACCACTTCCACCACCAAACATTCCTCCTCCGCCACTCATAGATTTAAGTTTTTCCATAGCTTTATTTTTTATTATATCGGTGGTTTTCATCATCGTTATTCTTTTATCATATGGAATATCATCTTCTGTTATATTTTTTAATTTTTTAACTTCTTTATTAAAATCTTCGAATGCTACATCAAATAATTTTTGAACTGATATATGTAAACTTAAATATAATTGTTTAGCCTTAGTTGCATCATCTTTTTTAATTAAAACATCATAAAGTAAACTAGCTAAACCGGCTGATTTAGGATCAGATAAAATTAAAATAGTCAAAATCTCTCTTTGTTTTTCAAAGTTTGAATTGGAAAAAGTAAATAATAAAGAGCTTAATGACATTGATTTATAATGTGAATGTTTGCTATTTGCGTCTTTTACCATATCTTTTATTTCTAATGATGATAAGACTACAAAATTTCTTAAACTAATTTGTTTTAAATATTTATCTTTAAAAATATCATTTATAACTTCTAATTTGAGCAATTCTAAAATTTCATTATTCTTACTTTTAAAAATTGTATTATCTTTAATAATATTCATATTATCATTTTTAAAATAACCAGATAAAGACATTACTTTTTTATTAATATAAATAAATAATCTTGCACCATGAATTTCTTCAATTATATTATATTTTTTTGCAGTTATTTTTTTAAAAAATATATAACCATTTTTTTTATTAGTTATATCGCTTATATAATTTAATTTACTTTCAATTATACATGATGTTGGAATAAAAATATCATTATATAAATTCATAACTTCTAACATATCTTCATTTATATCAGAATCCCAATTCTCAGTATAAAATAATTTTAACATTTCAACAATTGTACTTGCACTTGATTTTAATGTAAATTCTTTAATTTCTGTAGCTAATTCTGATATTTTTTGTTTTATTTCATAAAAAACAGAATCTTCTAAACCATCTAATTTAATCTGTTTTAATAAAATATTATAATTTTCATATAATTTATTAATTTCAATTAAATTTTTATTATATTCTTCATTACCTATTTTCTTTATCATAAAATTGTTTTGAACATTATTTAATGTGCTAATTATTATTTTATATAAAAATAATATTTCATTATTTAAAAAGTTATGTAGGTCCATTTTATGTTGAAAAAGATTTTTGACATCTTTCAAGTTCTCTAATGTATTATCATCCATATTCTATAGTTTATATAATAATTTTAAAACGGTTAATTTACTTATATTTATTAATATAACACCATATATCTAGAAAAAATACTAGATATTAAAAATTATATCTTTTTCAGAGTATACGGTTTCATCTATAAAAATATATATAAATAAAGACCATCCTTATGATTTAAAATGATTTATATATAATTTACATTTATGTACAAAAAGTTAAAACTAAAGGTAAATTTATATATATTTATATATTCGTATCAGTCGAATTTGGACGACGGGGTGTTAAAACATTCAAACATTGATTTTGAAACAGCTAAGAGAAATATATATTTTATGTAAATTTGGTACTTTACATAAAATAATAGCAAAATTTGCATTAGATTAAAGTATTATAAGTATTATAAGTAGAATTTATGGTTTTCCAATAATTAAATTATTCATTAGTTACCTGATATTCAACATTAGCTAATATTTCCATATGATAATATAATGTGTGAGTTTTTATATTAAGTAAAAAAATATTTTTTAAATATATAAAATCTAAATCTTTATATTTTACTATTTTATTATTTTTATCTATCATATATTTTTCATCTATATTACAATATCTCCACAATGGTATTTTAATTGCAAAATCGGTTTGACTACATAAAGTAAATTTCAAATCAATATTAGTATTAAATTCATTAGCAAATGTATTATCTCCTCCTAAAGGAGTCGAAAATGTAATACAACCATTTACAAAATTATGTTTAACCTTGAAATATAAAGAAGCAATTTGAGCAATTGATCCACCTAAACTATGACCCGAAAATATTATTTTATCATATTTTTCTTTATTAACATCTAATATAAGTTTAATCTCATTTTTTAATTGATTAAAAAGATATAAAAAGCCATTATGAATACTACATTTAATTTCATCATTATAAACTAAAGTATAAGATAAACAATCTTGTATATTTGTGTTTTTTCTTCTTCCACAAAAAACTATATATATTGTTTTATTTATAAAACAATATAGAATATTTGGTAAATTAAATTCAAGTTTGGCATTAATACATATTTGAATATCATTTAGTTTTATAAAATCCATTGAACTTTTATCATATTTGTTAGGTATTAAATTTTCATCATTTTTCATTTTCATAATATTAATATTATCATAATATGATAAATTACATAAATGTATAGATTCTTCTATTATTTTATTCATATGTAATTATTATTTATTAGAAAATAAATTTAAATTATAACCTATATTTTCTAATATAGTTAAAAATATAACATTAATAATAGTTGCATATACAAAATTTACATCTAAAAATTTATAATTCCATATTTGTTTTATTTTTAAAGAATTTATAATATATGAAAATAAAGATGATAAATATATACATTTTTTACCATTTGCATTAGGTCTGATCCAAATACCTTTTATTTTAGGATTTAATTCTAAATATATAATCCATATGATTATGGATATAATAATTTTATAAGATAAATTATATTGAATTTTATAAGTGAATGGTATCAAGTATTTATGAATAATATTTTTTTTGATTAAGTTTATCATTATTAAGATAAATATTAAAACTTTTATGTATATTTATATTAAAAAAAAAAATATAAGTATTAATGCACAAATATAAAATATTAAATAAATGCAATTCTTTATTAAAAGATTATTTTGGATATGATGAATTAAAAAATATACAATTTGATATTATTTATAATATAGTTTATAAAAATAGAGATGTGTTAGCAGTATTACCAACAGGTTATGGTAAATCATTATGTTATCAATTACCTTTTTTATTGACTAATGAATGTGTAGTTGTTATATCACCTTTAATATCATTAATGGAAGATCAAAAATCAATTCTTGATAAATTAAATATACCAAATTGTACATTTAATGAAACATTAAAAGATAAAAATACTGAAAAAGCTGATATATTAATGGGTAATTATAAAATAATATTTATGACTCCTGAATTTTGTATTAATAATTTTGATTTTATTGATGAATTATATCAAGATCATGGAATTACATGTTTTGCAATTGATGAAACACATTGTGTTTCAAAATGGTCAGATGATAATTTTAGACCAAAATATAAATTATTAAATTGTTTAAAAATTAAATATAATCTGGTGCCAATATTGGCAATTACTGCTACAGCTAATAAAAAATTACAAAAAGATATAATAAATATTCTCAAATTAAATAATCCAAAAATTTTTGTTACTTCTTTTTATAAAAAAAAATTATATATTGAAATTAAAAGAAAAACAAAAATTAAAGACGATATAATCCATCTTATAGATAAATATAGAAACAAGTCTATAATAATTTATGTTAAAACTCGTGATATGACCCATAAAATCCAACAAATTCTATTAGAAAATGATTATAAATCGTTAATTTATCATGCAGGTATAGAATTAAAAAAAAGAATAAAAATTCAAGAAAAATTTATGAGTAATAAAATAAATATTATTATTGCAACGATTGCTTTTGGAATGGGTATTAATCATAGACATATTAGATTAATAGTTCATTATGGATGTTCTAGAGATATAGATTCTTATTATCAAGAAATTGGCAGAGCTGGTAGAGATGGTGAAAAAAGCGAATGCATTATGTATTATTCACCTATTGATTTTAGATTGAATAGATTATTTATAGAAGATATTGACTATAATAAAAGAGAAGATGCAGAAGATGATATAAATAAATTAGAATATTTTATTTATAGTGGTGAATGTCGGCAAAAGATATTATTAGAATATTATGATGAAAATTTAAAAGAAAAATGTGGTAATTGTGATAATTGTTTGAATACAAAAATTAATATTGATTTATCACATTATGGATTATTATTATTTAATTTGATTGAAGAATTATATGGATTACACGGATCAACAACATATATTTTAATTTTAAGAAAATCTAAATCAAAAAAATTAACTAAACCCATGTTAAATAGTAAATATTATGGTTTAGGAAAAGATAAAACGGAAATATGGTGGAAAAATGTTATACGCTTATTAATATCATATAAATATTTAAAGGAAATCAAAATACCAAATTCATTTAGTAGTCAAATAAAATTAGATGAAAAAGGTTATATATATTTTCAAAATCCAATAAAGTTAGATTTTATTGTTGCAAAAAATATATTTACAATATAAAGAATTATTATTAATATAATAATATAATGTCTTATTATACTGATTTAAATATTTTACCAACTTCTTCTATGATAGAAATAGAAGAAGCATATAATAAATTATATAATGAAGATTTAGATATGGAACAAAAATTAAAATATAATCGTGCTTATGCAACACTATATAATTATAATTCTAGAAGAAAATATGATAATTTAATGGAAGAAGTTACTAATAATATAGCAGGGTATAATATAGAAACTTATTCATATCTAGAAACAGGAGTAGATAATGATAATGAAAACCACGATACAAGATTTATTGATAATTCTATATCTAAAAATTTAGATAATGAAAATAATAATGATTTGTTTAATTATTTAAATAATTTATTTTCGGATTTAAATTTAAGATTAGAGAATATAGAAAAAAAATTATATCAAAAAGAAGATACTAATCATTCTTTTTATAAAGAACGTAAGAAAATACACACTAAATATGTTAAAGGAAAAAAAATTGTTAATATTAATACAAATGTTAATAATAATGGTCAACATAAAAATAAAATAAAAACAATTAGTTATGACGAAGATGGTAATCAAGAAATAACTTATAAAATCTTAAATAAACACAACGAAAATGATATTTAATAGGCCAAGCCGGGACCACGTTCGCGAGTCGAAATTGTAGTTTTTTTTTTGATACGGGTTCACCTATAAAATTGAATTAAATATTTAAAATAATAAACTTATATTATTTTAAATAAAAATAACGGAATTAAAATCACCAATATGCTGTGTTTTGGGACATCTTTTTTTAGATAAAATTCGTAACTCGGATGTACAATGTAAAGAAGTAGGAGGAATTACTCAGCAGATGGGTGCAACATATTTTTAAATCTATAATGAAGGTAATGCTTCATATAAACATTTATATTCATCATTACCTTCATCGTCTTGTCCTTTACCCCAATAACCATAAGCTTGATTAGCTGGATTTCTTAATCTATGGCATCCAATACTTCTCATTATATCTTTTGAAACAGTATTTTCCCATTTATTTCTTTGATTAGTGTGTGTTTGTTTTTGTTCATCATATTCTTTATCTCCCTCATTAAATGTAGATGTAAATTTTTTATATAATGAATATTTATCTTCTGATTTAATTTCAGTTTTTTTTACTGTTTTATTAACCATTTTTTTATTAATTACTTCCTGATGAAATATTAAGTTTATAATACCATCTATGGGTTCTGATTCATCTTGTATAGGTAAATTATTAGAATCAGTCTCAAGATATTCTATATAATTTGTTAATTCACTTAAATTATAATTTTTTTTCATATAACCCATAGATACTTCTGGAACTATTGGACCTGTTATCTTATGTTCTATAATAATTTTTACTGGATAATAACTAATATTATTTTCATCTATATATTCTTTATTAGTATCATATTTCAAAGAGTATTCATAACCTTCTTTTAATTTGTAAAAAGGTATTTCACTTTTCATTGTATCTTTTGAAACATTAATCGGATCAGCATTAATATCATTAACAACCGGTAATTTATAATAATATAAATCATTATCATCTACATATGCAGATGATATATTTGTATCGTATTCATTTATAATTTTGTCATAATATAAAAACTTTTTTTTAATATTATTTAAATTATATGAAGAAAATAAATCATCTACTTCGATATCATTTATATTTGTTGTCATTGCTATATTTTGTTCATTATGTTTAATATATGATGATAATATTTCATCATCTTCTAAAGGAGCACCGTCCTCTTGAGACATTATAACACCGTTTTCTTTATCTAAACAATTACCATCTGAATCTGTATATTTACATTTTTTATTTAAATATTTCCCATAAGCAGCAGCACAAGGAGCAAATGCATTATTATTATATTTATTTGCTCCTGCAACATTTAAACCATTAACTGCACATTTAGATACTTCTAGTAATTTATCAGAAATACATCGATTCTGTACATCTTCATTTTCTACATTTTCCACATTATCTTCATTATCTACATCTACTGTATCGACTACTGTATCGACTACTGTATCGTCCATTTTTTCTATAATAGTATAGTTATCAGTTTTAGGATCAAATCCTTCTACACCAGAAGAAGTATCGAAAATTCCTAGAATTTCAGTCCCTATCATTACTGCCGCATCACTAATATTATTGTTTTTTATAATATCTACAACGTTTGATATTTTCTCTTGCGAATTCTCTAAAATACTCGGAGGGGCACATAACGTATCCTTGATTCCCTTTATTTCATCTTGTGCATCAATACCATCACCTCCTTCAATAGCATTTCTCCCAATTAATTTATTTCTATCATTAGATGATAAAATAGAATTGGCTGCTTTATTTTCTTCTAAATTTTTTATTCCTGATAACATATCAATATATTGTGGATCATCAAAATTTTTTATTCCTGATAACATATCAATATATTTTGGATCATCGAAATAATTTTGATTACTTGGATTGTTACTGAAAATACCATCATCAATACTAAATAGATTTTCAAAATTTTCAGGCTTGTGTAAACAATTTATAATTGCAAAGTAAACAATAGTTAACATTAAAGCTCCCTCAAAATTATTGGTACTTAAATATGCAATTGAAGCTAATACAATAACTTTTAATAAGGGAGTTTTAAACATTTTTTTAAAACTATCTGGTATTAAATTTGTAAAACAAATTACATAAATTATTAATGAAAAACTTATATATATTTTCATATTTTCATCTTCCGTTATTGATTTTAAGTATCTATCAAACATTATATAATTATATTATATTTTAATTTATTAAAATATTATGAAATTATATAATATCGAACTTTCAGAATAATACAATAAAATAATTAAAATATAATAAATATTTTATATCTTAATTATATGAATGTTAACAAATGGGGTCCTGCAGGATGGGAATTATTACATTCAATGGCTTTTAACTATCCTTTAGAGCCAATGGATGAAAATAAAAAAATTTATAGTAATTTTTTTAAATCTATTGGAGATATATTACCTTGTAAATATTGTAGAGAATCTTATAATATATATTATAAATATATACCAATAGATGATTTTTTAGATTCTAGAGAAGGTGTTAGTTATTGGTTATATAGAATACATCAATTAATTAATGAAAAAATATTTAAAAATAACATACCATTTGAAGATGTAGTTATAAAATATGAAAATATGCGTGCAAAATGCGGTAAATTAACAAGAGATAATGACTTAGATAAAAAATACAAAACATGTCAGTTAAAAACTAAATCAATTGATAAAATTTATTTAAATAAATTTATTACCAAAAGTGAAAGTTATAAAAAAAAAATTGATGATATGGTTGATAAACTTTATAAATCAGATGAAAATCCCAATAAAGAATGTTTAGAAATTATAAACAAAAAAAATAAAGAAAATATATTGAAAATGAAAATATATTATTCTTTATAATATATATGATTTTTGAAATTTATCCTATAGCTTTTAGTAGAAATAAAGATTATAATAAAAAAATAAAAATATGTATTTTTTTATGTTTATTAATTATATTTTTATTTTTTATTATATGGTATGTAGGATACTCGGAACCTTATAAAATTTATAGAAATAATAAAATTGATGTTATTCAATATCGTTTATAGTTTGTAATTTAAATTATAAATAATATAGTAATTTTTTATTCATTATAGCCGTTTGCCCATATCACTAAGATTGAAGTATTTATGATACGGGTTTGTCTATAAAATTATATTAATGTTTCAGAACTTAGATATTATGTCCAGCTACGTTTTGAGACATTTCTCCATTTCCACGACCTCTATTTCCACGACCTCCATTTCCACGTCCTGGACCTCTGTTTCCACGACGATTGCCATGTCCGTCGTTTTCATGATCATCTTGATCGTCATTATGTTTCATTTTAAATCGATAAAATGAAATTTTTCCGTCTTGTCCTTCTTCAATCTCTAAATCTTGATTTGCAATTAATGCATCTAAACCACTTTTAGTATCTACGGTTAGATCTCCGGATCCCATTAAGTTTTGGTCTTTTGTGAAAAATTTAAAAAATAGAATTGTTACATTGTCCAATTTAGCAATCATTGCCTTTATACTATCTTTCAATTTATCATATTCAGCATTTGGCAGATCTACATCCTTTAGACGAAAAAATACCCTGTAATAAGAATATTTACAACGTACATTATCTTCTTGTAATTTATCATATGCAGACATCGAATTCTCAATGGTATCAAATTCCAGAAATCTTGAACCAGTTGCGGTTGTATGTGTGTTAACTAGACCTGTTAAATTAAATTCATCTGTATGGTCAGGACTTACTAGCAGAGTACGTCCTGCCTTTTTTTTTGGTTTGGTTTCTACTGTTGTCATTTTGTAATTATATATATATTAAAACCAATTGTTTATATGCATTATATAATTCAATTTTTTAAGTAAAAACTAAAAATATAAAAATGAACATTTTGTCGCACAAACTTGTATGTATAAGTCATCATAATATTTAATGTATTATAAAATATTATATATCGGGTATTGGTGTATGGAACTAAACTTAACTAATAGTTGAAATCCTTAAACTCTTTATTCCACTAAAAAATCATTTCCTTTAGGAAAAATCCATTCAGACATCTCGCGTTTATTAGCAAGGTACTTAGAAGCCATATCCTGTAGAAAAATAGCAGCATCATAACGTTTTTTATCATTAACTGCATCAGTCATATTCTTATTGAGACCTATGATTTCAGACTGAAGTTTTGAATTATAATGCTTGCAAACATCCAGCTCTTGCAATAAGCCATCAATCTGATCAGCGCGCGAAGCAGCGATGTGTTGCAACTGCATAATATCCATATATGCATCATTATTCTTCAATGCATAGTTCTCTGCACGCACAAACTTAAGAATTGTCCGCAATGCATCAATTATGTTATCTTGTGGATATTTTTTCAACGATATGTTCTCTGCACGCACAGACCTGAGAATTGTCCGCAAGGCATTCATCTTGTTATCTTGAGTAGCAGTTGGAGATGAATAAATTACAGGGTCATCGTTAGACTCCAACTTGGGGTAGTTATCCGCATCAAAATCATATTTTTCGGGTTGATCAGCAACCTTAATTTTTTCAGAATGGATGATGGGCATACTAGATTTGTTTAAGTAACATTAATCTTTATAAACAATTAACAATTTCGATTAATAATTTCAATTTTTATAAAAAAATCTAGCCCCTCGCTCTGCGACGCGCATGCTGATCACGAAGTTTTTTTTGTCAATTTCAAGAAATGAAACAGATCTCCATTCATCATGGCAAAGTGTCCTAATAGTCATCGTAATAGCAGTCATTGAGGTAATCGAAATGTAAATCAAAAGCTTCATATGTATCTGTCACCTCGCCGTTTATTTCTTGGTAGCAGTATCTCCCGAGCCTTGCGTTTTCATTTGAAAGTCTATCTCTATGCCAAAAATTATTCCACGAGGTGTTGAATGGAGATCTCCATTTCTTCTCGAGCTCCTGAACGGTGGCCCAGTCGCGCATGCCGAATGCCGTGTCGATAGTTTCCTCATCAAATATGGCTCCGTTCTCCAACAATAGCTTGATGATATTGTTCCTCGCCGTGTCGACTATATTGCGCTTTGCGTTCGGGGGCACAATATAGTCTTCGCGGTTGTCAAAATTATCATAGATATCGAATTCATCTCTATTACTAAACTTGTCGAGTACTATCTGAAGCAGAATGTTCTTTTTCCGAAGAGGGTCAAGATTCACGCCGACAGTATGCGGCTCACTTACCCACGGTGGCACCGATGCATTGAAACCATAATGTCGTGTTGTTTTTATTTAAGTATTTTTTTAATCAAATGTATATTCATGATGACTTTATATTATTTTATTTTTCAATTTTTTATTCTCAAAAAATTGAAATCTCAAATTTATAAAAGATATATTTTAAATTTTATATTATTTTTCAGAGTTTACGAAAAACAAAACTATAATGGCTAATGAAAATGGACCAGGAGAGTTTGTTAAAGGAGTTATCAATGAACAAAACTATCAAAAAACGGAAAATGGTCATAATGAACTATCTGTTGATGGATTCTGCAAAAAACTAAAGGAAATAAATATTGAGAATCCGTCGGTATCTCCATCACTTGTTGCTATGTTTGATGATCTCGTTCGCAATCGTCCATCAGAAGATATCGAGCGCGATATTTATAGGGTTATTGCAGAGAATAACCTATCAGATATTGAAGATCTTTTCGCTCTCGCATTCCATACTCGATGGTCCCGTGGAGGTAAGGGAGAGAAGGAACTCACTTGGATCATTTTGGAGGTACTCTATGATATATATCCTAATGTAATTTTAGAGCTTATCATCTTCCTTCCACAATTTGGATACTGGAAGGACATGATGTTATTTCTGGTACATTGCAAAAAGAAATCACAATATAGTGTTGCATATAGTAATCTCAAGTCCAGGATTTGGGATATCTTTGGCAAACAGATTCTTGCCGATCATGCCATGAATCTTGCAGCTAAAGCTGATGGAAATAAGCCAATTTATAGCATTGCAGCCAAGTGGGCACCACGTCAGAAAAAAAGAAAAAATAAGACTGATAAGTCAACATCTTTCGATCTAACTCTTAATGCAGTTTCTGAACTATGTAAGGTAATGTTTCCAGACGTTGTTGGGGTTGCTGTTCTTAAAGATAAGTCGCCTGAAGTAATATCGAGCGCATGGCGCAAGGCACAAACAGATTATCGCCATATCATTGTGAGTCTTACTGACGTACCAGAGACAGATATGTGTGCTAATAAATTTTCAGAAATCAAGTTTGATCATAGTACATCTGTATTTACTAATCGTCAGACATGTGCACTTCTGGATGAAGAAAAGGATGGTACTCGACGTCATCTGAATAATTCTGATCGTAACGAATGCCGCGAAAAGTTTTTAACCCATATTATAGATAAGGGTGCTACTGGCAAGCAGCTTTTTCCCCACGAACTTGTAACTCAGGTGTATAAATGTAAATTATCTACTGCAAAAGAGCAAGTTATCAATGCACAATGGGAATCAATGCGTGAAGGTATACAGGAAATGATTGCTAAGCGTATTGCTGATCAAGGGGGGACAGCTAATGATAGTGTTACATACGGAAATGTTATTTGTCTGTCCGACGTATCCGGATCCATGCAAGGAGTTCCTATGATGGTATCTATTGCTCTAGGTATTCTTCTTTCCGAGATTAGTCATCCCGCTTTTCGTGATATGGTTCTTACCTTTGAGAATATTCCCCAATGGCATAACCTTAAAGATTGCACCACTTTCGCGGACAAAGTTAGGAGTCTGACAAATGCAAGCTGGGGCGGAAATACAAACTTCTTTAATGCAATGCTTGCCATCATCAAGATTATTGAATCTAATAATCTTTCTCAGGACGAAATCCCAGATTATCTGGCGATTGTGAGCGATATGCAATTCGATCAAGCAGAGCGTTGTTATGATGCTTATGACATGGATCCTAATAAATGTGATCTTTCTAAATGGGATATATCATATAATAAAATCGAAAAATTATTTCACGATATTGGAATGAAGATGAATGATAAACCATTTCGTCCTCCCAAGATAATTTTCTGGAATGTGCGTGCAGTTGCATGCAAAGGATTTCCAGTAGATTCATCTCAAAAGGGGTGTGCACTTCTAAGTGGTTATTCACCATCTCTGATGAAAGTAGTAATGACGGGCGAGATGGATCAGAAAGAAACAGTTATTGATGTAGAGACAGGAGAAACGAATATTGTATCCGTTCAGCTGACCCCTGGTCAGGTGCTATGGCGTCTTCTTCGCAAGGAAACCAATCTGAAACCCATCTATGATAAACTTGCAGAGATGCGTACCGAGTTGATGGTAAAAATGTAATGTTTGAAAAAATGGTGTATTAGTAAATTTCATAATAAGCTGTTTTTTATATATACAAAAATTGATAATTGAATTGTTTTATAAATTGTATTTATTTTTATAATACATTACAATGCTTTGTCAATATATGAAAAATGATTTAAAAATAATTAGAAAAGTAAATAATTCAAATAATTTAAGTGATATTCTTTCTTGGAAAAGTATATATTTAAATAATGATATTTATATAATAAATTATGATAGTTTCACATGCATATTAAAATTAGCAATATATTATGATAATTTCTTTAATTTTTGTAATTTAAATGTTATTGATTTATCTCTAGAAACAACAATAAAAAAATTAGAAGATAAAGTAAAAATTATAAAAACTAAATCAGAAAATATTTATGATTTTCTAGTAGATATTTCTCAATATCTTAATTATATAAATGAACCACATGACAATTTTTCAAAAGAGCAACTTGTACTTACAAAAATTAAAAATAATTTCATAGAACAAAATAATAAATTTGAATGGGATCCTTATAAGTATTTACATATTAAAAATAATTATAATTTTGATATAAATATTTTAAAAAATAATGCACTTCAATTTTATAAAGATAATCCTTTTGATTGTCAAGATCTTCAAATAACTTCAGAACATATTATTGATATAATTATTAAAGAATTACAACAGTTAGATAATAATGATATTTTTAAATTATGTGTTGATAATAATATATTTGAATTTGATATTATTTTTTCTTCATTCACAAATAAAGAATTAAATAAAAACCTACAAGATAAAAAATTAGAAGGAATCAAAATGAATATTAAATTAGATTATAATTTATATCCTTATTTCCCACCAAAAATTTCATTTAAACATAAGTTAGATGATAATTTAGATAAAATAATAAATAAATTATCATATTTTAATTCAAATAATTGGAATCCAACAAATACATTACTAAGTATGGTATTAGGTATTCATAAAATTTTAAATGATCATGCCATAATATCATTATCTATAAATAAAGATTTTGAATCGATGGAATCATTAATTCAAAATCTAATTTGTAATAATAATATAAATTATTTAAAAGTTAACAAATATGAAAACATCAATTTAGATTATGTTAAATTAACATCTGAAAAAAATATAGAAAAACAAGATAATAAATATTGGAAATCCGGGATTGGATATGGAACAAATGGAAGAAATACATGGAATTTACAAAAATATATTAAAGAAAAAGAAGTAAAAACAAGTCATAATATTCATCTTTTAAATAATTTATTTAATGAAATTAATAAAAATAAAAATATTAGTGAATTTAAAAAATATATTATTAATTCTAATATATTTGATATCATCCTAAACTTTATTGATCAGATAAATTTAATAGAAATGGATGCGCAATTTAAAATTTATGAAAAAATATTTAATATTATATTTATATTAGATTTTACTAATTGGGAAAAAAAACCAATATATGAATTAGAGCAAATTGCAAAGAAATTATATAATTTTTTTCAAGATATAGAGATTTTTATTAAGATTAATAAAAATATAGAAGAAAGTAAGTATAATTTATATTATAAAATTATAAAATACTATAAATCTATTAAAGATTTTACAGTTGAATATAAAAATAAATGTAATTCTGGGGAATATTGTGAAATAATGAAACAATATCAATTGAAAGATTTTATTTTTCACAAATATTATTATTCAACATTGAATAACAATGATAAACCATCTAAAAATTGCATATCTAAGATAACTAAAGAATTATCATCATTTAATAGTTCATTACCAATGAACTATGAAACATCTATTTATGTTACATATGATAGTAATAATTTTAGAAATATTAAAGCATTAATAATTGGGCCACAAGATACTCCTTATGAGAATGGGTGTTATATTTTTGATATTTTTATACCAAATAATTATCCAGATGTACCTCCTAAAGTAAATCTACAAACAACTGGAAATGGTACAGTAAGATTTAATCCAAATCTTTATAATTGTGGTAAAGTATGTTTATCATTATTAGGAACTTGGAGTGGTAAAGGTGGTGAAGAATGGAATAATAGTACTTCAACACTTTTGCAAGTATTAGTATCAATTCAATCACTTATTTTTGTAGAAACCCCTTATTTTAATGAGCCTGGATATGAGAAAGATATGAATACTGCTAATGGTATAAAGAAAAATTTTGAATATAATGATAGTAGAAGACATGATAATATTAAGTGGGCTATTATGAACAATATTCAAAATCCTGATAGAGAATTTAAAGATGTTATTAATAATCATTTTAAATTAAAGAAAAATGATATAATAAAAACTATAAATATATGGCATTCTGAAACGAATAATAAAAGTAGATTTAATGAAACTAAAAATAATTGTATTGATTTACTTGATAAATTATAGAAATATAAAATATATTTACTTTATATATGGATTACAAAGAATTATATAATAGTTTTTCACCTATTAAAATGTTACTTAATAACGAATACATTAACACAGTACAAAAAAATAATCCTTTAATTTTATCATTTGATAATAATGCATATGATAATTTAAGTAATATGTTAAGTAAAAAATTTAAAAATTTAGAAAATAAAAGTTATTTGATTAGTAAAATTCAATTTAATAGTTTTAAAATATTTTTAGTTACATTCATCATTTTATATATACTTGCTCCTAAATATGATATAATTAGAGTTCATGACGATTTAGATGATAAAAATTATAAGCCAAATATTTTAAGAATATTTTTGATATCTTTTATAGTTTCAATTTTTTTATTTACATATCAAGGTATTAATTTATTAGCAGAAATAAAAAATATATTATTAAAAATGTAATATAAGTTTTTTAATTGATATTAAAGTCACTCATATTTATATATTATAATAAATATGAGTGATTTTAAATCAAGTGTAAAATTTCTAATTCATAGAAATAAAATATTTAATTATTTAAAAAAAATTAATATAGATAGTTTAGAGGGAACATTTGAAGAAACTATTCAGCATTTAGATAATATAAAAACAAATATTTATTCATTTTTAAAATTATTAGGATATTATGATATTATAATGACTTTTAATGAATTTAATACTATATTTTTAATTAAATTTCATAATGATGTTATTATTTCATATGAAACAGAAAATAGTGAGAATGTATTAAATTCAGTTAACAAACTTGTTAGTTGTATGAAAAATTTTGATATTTATGATAATTTATGTGTTTTAAAAATTATTAATAGATTCAAAAGATTTTTATATGAATTTAGAAAATGGAAAATAATTGATAAAATAGAATTAGTAAAAAATTTGGCATCAGAATATTATAGATTAGAAAATATAATCGTAAAAATAAATATTAAACCAGAAAATGAACTTTATATTAATGAACTTGAAAAAATAAAAGATATGGAAAATAAAAAAACTTTTATATTAGATGAGATTAGAACGATGAATGCCATGGAAATATTTAATAATTTAAAACCAGTTGAAATAGAATATAGTAAAACATCTATAAATGAAATTAAAAAAATAATACAAGAACAATATTGGAAAATGTTACAATTAGATTTAAAAAGTTTTCCAATAAAATCAGATCTTTTAATTTCATTATTAGAAGAAATCAAAGAAATTATTTATGTTATTTTAAATAAAAGAATAGATTTATTAACAGAATTTGAAAAAAAAATTAATATTAAACAATTAAAAAAAGAATTTGATACACATTATTTATTAGATGGATTATATTATTTATTGGAAACCTTGAAAAAATTACAATCTCCAGAATACGATGACATAACAGACAATAATCATAAAATATTAAAACATCATATGATTGAAGGATCTCCTTTATATGAATTTATTCCAGATATAGTAAAATATATTTTAAATGGATTTTATACTGTTTTAATGGAGAAAAATGAAGCTATTACTAATTATCATAAATGGTTGCAGAAAAAAAAAACTGAAAAAAAATAGATTTGATACATAAATATCAAAGAATTAAAAGAATACATTATGTATACACACGTAATTTATCATAAAGCATGTGCCGATGGGTTTGGTTCAGCATATTGTGCTCACAGAAAATTAGGAAATAATTCAAAATATATACCTCTAGCATATTATGATATAATTCCAAAAATTAGAAATAGTAATATTTTAGTTTGTGATTTTTCATTTGATTATGAAACTACACTCAAATATATCAATGATAATAAACTATTTTTTAATATTGATCATCATAAATCAGCTTATGAAAATTTATTAAAATTAGATGATAAATATAAAAAATTTGATATGAATCATAGTGGAGCTTATTTAACATGGGAATATTTTTTTCCTGATGAAAATGTTCCATTATTTATAAAATTAATCGAAGATTATGATTTATGGAAATTTAATTATGAGGAAACAAAGCCGTTTATGTTGGCTTTAAATGAAATTTGTTTTAATTTTAGAGAATGGGCTAAATTAGAAAATGAAGATTATGTTCATCTACTTATAGAAAAAGGGAAAATTTTACAACAATATCAGAATAATACAATAGAAACAATGATAAAATCTGTTAAGATTAAAAAACAAACAATCGGCGAGAATGAATATAATATTGGTTATTGTAATACAAAATTATTCAAAAATGAAGTTGCAAATAAAATTGTTGAGGATTTTATTTGTGATTTTGGTGTAACTTATAATTACGATTTTAAAAAAAATATTACTAAATTCAGTTTGAGATCAAAAAATTCTAAAACTGATGTTAGTGAAATTGCTAAAGCAATCGGAGGAGGGGGTCATCGTAATGCAGCAGGTTATATCAGACATGGTATTCATAATTCAATCATTTAATGTATATTTAGAAATTATATTTTCTGCTTCATTTTTATTATAAAAATTTCCTACATTTATAAATTTATTTTTTTCATTATCCTTATAATGTATTAAAAAATAAATTATATTATCTAAATCTATTTTATTTATATCAACAATATCATTTATATATTGAGATTTAGGGTCACTTGAATCATCTAATATCGCTATAATTTTATCATCATCACCTGATTCATCAGATGTAGATATACCCCCTATAATTTTACAATTAATATAAGAACCAGGAATTATTGGATAATCACATAAAATAATAATATCTAATGGATCATTGTCCGGAGACAATGTATTAGGGATATATCCATAATTATATGGAAAAAAATTTGTATTATGTAAGACTCTATCTAGTACTAAACAATTATTGTCTTTATCATGTTCATATTTCATATTACTTCCTTTACTAATTTCGATAAAAACTTTCATTATATTATTTATAAAAATATAATAAATTTTTATATGATCAAAAATTATTATTTTCTAAAGTTTTTTTAAAATTATTAATTATAACTAAAATAGATTTTTTATTTATATAATTTGATTTTAATTTTAAAAGTTGTTTATTATATTTTATTTTATTATTATATTTTTCGTAAACATCATATTTTTTAGTCAAATAATAATAAAATTCATATTTAAAAATAAAATTTAATGTACTTTTAAAATAATTGATTTTTAAAATTAAATTGATATTTTTATTTTTATTTAGATATTGTATCATAAAATTATTATATAAATCGTTTAATCTCATTGGTTTATCGATATTAACGATATAATTATTAATATTATTAATTTCTATTTTTGGAATAATTTCTATTATATTTCTTTTATCAATAAAAACCAATTGAGTAATATCTATTATTAAATTAAAATCTTTTATTTTATTTTTTAAATTTTTAACTAAATGATCCAAGTATAATACATCATATAATGTATAATCTATTAAAGGTTCACTTAACATATCTATTTGTATGTATATATCATATATTGGACCCATTTTTTTTTCATTTTCGATTAATTCATCATATTTCTTTTGATTTATTACATTTTCATTTAATAATACATTGTAAATTTTACATTTTCCTAACTCTAAATTTCTAATATAATAATGATATTCGCAAAGATATTTAGTATCAATAAAATATTGATTAAATTTTTCAATTAATTGGGGATTTGCATTTAATAAATTATTATAGACAAAAGGAATATCTAAAGAATCAGAACCATGTAATATTTTATATACTTTATTGGCACATAAAATTTTTTCTGAAAAAAAAGTCAGCCATTTATCACTAAATTGACTTGGATTAAATATAAAAATTAAACTTGTATTATATAAATCTTTATTTGGTTGTTCAAAATTAATTTGCATTAAAGCAACTACTTTTGTATTAAATTCAAAATCTATTCCTAAATATCTTTCTTTATTATTATATAATTTTAAATTAGTATAATAAAATAATAAATAAATCTTAAATATATCAAATGTTATTTTTTTATTTGTAACAAGAACTAAATATTTATTATTACTTATATCATTATTTAATTCATCATTATATTTAAAATTTCTTGATGCTTTTTTTTTTATTAAATCATAAAATTTATTTTCTAATAATCTATACATTAAAATTATATTTGATTCATTTTCTGTATCTGAATAGATTTTAAATAAAAATAAATCATTATTTAACTTTGGATCTAATTTTTTAATAAAATCAAATATTTTATAATTTCTAAGTAAAAGTGACAATAATTCCTCTAAATTATTCAATTTAATACAATAATCTAAAAATTTATATAATTTCATTATTATAAAATAATACATTTTAATTTTTATTAATCATATCTATTATATTTTTATTTACTTAAAATTTAAGAATTTCACCATTCAATCTTTTCATTCAACATATTAAATTATTTTATATACCTTAATTTTATAAAACATGAAATCATAGACCCAAGTTGTATTTCATCTGTACCACCATTTGATAAATTATTTTCAATTTCGGATAAATCAGTTATTAATGTTGATAACTGATTATTACTTAATTTTAAATTTAAAATAAATTTGTCAATTCTTTTAATCAAATCAATTAATGACATACTATATCCTAATCTAATATTATTTATATAATGATATGTTTCTTGAAATGAAACTTTTGTTAAATAATGTAATAATTCACTAAATACTTCTGAACTTGGCTCCCCTGAACATTTATATACATTTGATTCATTAATAAATCCTGTTGCCATTGATACCGACTGTAATAAATTTATACACTTTCTCATATCTCCTTTACATATGTCAATTATAGTTTTTATACCCTTATCATCATATTCTATATTCTCATGTTTTATTACTTCATTTATTCTTCTAAATGACTCATCATGTTCTATATTTGAAAATCTAAATGTTATACATCTTGATTGTAATGCAGGTATAATTTTTGAAATATAATTACAAATTAAACAAAATCTAGTATTATGTGTATAATTTTCAATTACTCGTCTTAAAGCAAATTGTGCATCATAAGTCATTGAATCAGCTTCATCTAATATTACTAATTTTACACCTCTACAAAATAACTGATTATATTCAGAAAATTCTTTTATTTGTTCTCTAATAACTTTTATACCTCTGTCATCTGAGCCATTTAATTCTAATATAAATGATCTATATTGATCTCCATATATTTCTCTAGCACATGCTAATATAGTACTTGTTTTACCTGTACCTGGAGGACCAAAAAAAATTGTATGAGGAAATTTTTTATTTCCAATTAATTTTTTTAATGTATTAATAATATCATGATGATATATAATATCATTTATATTATTTGGTCTATATTTTTCTATCCATGGTATAGTACTTGTCATTTAAATATATAAATAATATATCTTTATATATTCAAATTTCAATATTACTTTATTATAGAAAACTGAATTAAAAAATGATAATTGTATAGGTAAATAGCTATAAATTAATATCTTTGACTTGCCCTGCTATAATAAATAGAGAGTTGTCTTCCAGTTTAAATATTTTATTTAAATTATTTAAATTGTGCCAATACTTGCATATTTAGGAATGCATTATCTGCAAATATAGAATATTAAGAAAAAAATAAAAAGTTAACATTTAATGAAGAATAAATAATTGAAACACCAAATATTGAAATAGATATTAAAATGATATAAAAATATAATATTAAGTATTATTATAATGAAGTTCTTAGGAATTGTTTTTTTGTTGTTATCTGGTGTAGCCCATTCATCAATTATTGAAAGATTTGAAGATTGGTTGGATCTTCATGGTTATAATAAAACTGAAATCAGATTTCCAGTATTTCTAAATTGGAGATTAAATGATGAATATATTAATGAAGTTAATAGTAAAAATTTAACATATGCTCTTGGTCATAATAAATATTCTGGTATGTCAAGTGACGAATTTAGTCTACATATGGGATTTAGGAGAAATATGAAATTTTTACAGTTAAAAGATACAGAATTTATGTATGAACCCATAAAATATAAATATGAAGATAATATTAATTGGGTAGAGAAAGGAGGAGTAACCCCAGTAAAAGATCAGGGACAATGTGGATCATGTTGGAGTTTTTCAACAACAGGTGCATTAGAAAGTATTTATTATAATGAAAATAATAAACTAATATCATTTTCTGAGCAAGAGTTAATTGATTGTGATAAATTAAGTAATGATGGAAAAGATCATGGTTGTAATGGTGGATTAATGGATAACGCATTTAAATGGATTATATCTCAAAAAGGTTTATGTAGTGAAGAGGATTATCCTTATTTTTCAGGTGAAACAAACAATCGTGGGGAATGTGCATCTAATAAATGTACAAATGTCGAGGGAAGTGCTATTATAACATATTACGATGTAAGTCCGAGTTCAGATGATGCGATGATGACCGCCTTATCTAAACAATCTGTATCAATTGCAATTCAAGCAGACCAAAAAGATTTCCAACTATATAAGTCCGGTGTATTTACCGGTGCATGTGGAACCCAATTAGATCATGGCGTATTAACCGTCGGATATGGAAGTGAAGACGGTGTAGACTATTATTTGGTTAAGAACTCCTGGAGTGAAACATGGGGTGAGGGTGGATATATTAAGTTAGGAAAAGGGAAACAATTTAATAATGGTGATGGACAATGTGGTATGTTACTTCAAGCTAGCTATCCGTCTTATAAATAATAAATAATATATAATATATAAATAATATATATTATATATAAATAAAATATGTAAAAGTTTATTAGATAATTAATTATATTTACGAAATTTCAATATTACTTTATTATATAGGTAAATGGCTATAAATTAATATATTCTCTAAAAGATAATGAATATCTATTATTTTTTTTATCAAGTTCCTTTTCAATAGAATGACAATAATATCTTTGACTTGCCCCAGCCATAATAAATAGAGAGTTGTCTTCCAGTTTAAATATTTTATTTAAATTATTTTCGTTCTTATTTCTTTTTAAATTATCTTCAAGAGTTCTCTCTAAAATTATATTTCTCTCTTCTCCAAGAGATAAAAGACATATAGTAGGATAAGTACCAAAAGATTCTTTACAATCTTGATGTGCTGTAATAGAAGTATCACCATCTTCATAATAGTTAATCAATAAACTATTATATTTTGGAATTTGTATATGATTTTCAGTTGGTAGAAGTGTCTTTACATAATCTTCAACATAATTTTGTAAATTTAATAAATTATTAGTATATTTATTAGATTGCCATCTTTCATATTGAGTTTTCCAATCTTTGCAAAATGCATGATTATTATTTTGATACCATTTTTGTTTTCTATTTATTTTAGTTCCATCATAATTATAACCGAATTTCCAATCATTATAATTATCTAATTCTAATTTTAAATTTTTATATATTTCATCATCTAAAAAATTTTTTATATAATAAAATAATGTTTTCTGATTATTAATCTCGTTTATTATATATTTTTGCATATTATTTGATAAATATTATTATATAATTAAATATTTACAATTTATAAATATTCAAAATTCAATTTTACTCTATATTATCAAAATATTTCAATAATTTTCTTATATCATCTGTAATAAGTATTTCTATATTATGTAATTTTTGTAACAGAATATCATCAAATTCTTCATCAAATATAGTATAAACACCCTTTGCATCTGAATTTATTTGACTATAATGAACAATATCTTTAGGTTCTTTATTATATTCAGATATTTGATAACATTCAAAATTATTATTTATAAATATATTATAAATATTCTTATCAAAAGTACTAATAAAAAAATTTATCGGCCTTTGGGTATACCAGTAAGGTCCAACTCCTTGATGTTCTTCTAATACATTTCCGCCTATATTATGATATTTTTTTAATGTATCTATTATAATTTTACAATATCTTTCTTTATTTTCAGGATAATTTTTAACTTCAATATTTAATATATAATCCTTATTTATAAAATGATCTAATACTTCCTCTAATTTCGGTATAGAATTATCATATTTTTTTATTTGTTCATATGTTAAATTATTTATATTTTCATTATTTATTGTTTTATCATGATAAATAATTAAATTATCATCTTTTGTTAAATTTATATCAAATTCAACACCTAATTTAAATTTATTTGATTTATAATTAAATATCTCCAAAATAGAATCAAGTGAATTTTCTTTATAATAATAAAAAATTCCTCTATGAGCCATTATTATTTTTACCATTATTAACATATATATAATTTTAATAAACTTGTTATAAATATATACGATCATATACAGACGTGTATTATTATATAATGTTTTATTAAATTAAATATTAATTATATATAATTAATATTTAATTTAATAAAATATTAATTATATATATAAATATATATATAAATGGCTGATTTATCAACTGTTGTTAATAGGTTAGATATGTTAAATTCTGTAATGCAAATACAAAATAATCAACTTACTAAAATGTCTAATAATATAAATGCAGATGGATATATTAAAATTATTGATCATGTATCTAGTAAATTAAAAGATGTTTTACCTGAACCAATTTTTATGAAAAAATCTAAAGATTTTGCATTAAAAACATCTGGATATGCTTCTAGTGCTGTTATAATTATTGGTGCAATAATTGCAATAATTGTTTTCTTTACTACTAGAAATGCTAAACCTAAAAAGAAAACTATAGAATATGATGAAAATGGTGATAAACTATCAGAAGTTATAAAAGAAGAAGGTTCTGCAGATTTATGTAAGAAAATCTTTAAAAATGGTAAAATTTTTAAAGTTGAATGTAATATTAATAAAGGTAAAACTCCTGCATTAATTGGTATTATAACAATAATTTTAGCCATTGTTATATTTTTCGTTTTATATAGTAATCTTAAAAAATGGCATTATTCAAGAGCTATTAGATTATCTAATCCATGGCATAAAACATTTATTGATTATATACATAGACTATTTGTAGTTGAAGACTAAAAAATAATATTATTATCAAATACATATCACAAAGAACATATTACACCTTCTTTACTAAATTTGTAAGATTTTACTCAAAATTATATTTTTGATATCTAAAATATCACCAATGAAAAATAAAAAATATAAAATATATTTTTCATTTTATATTAATTTGAATGTTAAAAGGTGTAAAACTTCAAGAATGTAAATTACTAGTATCAATTATTTTATTTTATTAATATTACTAGTTATTTCAGTATTTATATTATCAGTAAAATTATCAGTAAAGTCATCGGGATCAAAATCAATTATTCCTAAATCATATAATGCTTCTTTAATTAGTGGTCCTAAAGTGAAACCAAACACATTAGAAAATTTATTAGAATCATTAGAAAATAATAATGCAGTGACATAATAAAAAAAAATAATTAAAAATGATGCGAATGTATCATTTATAGACTTCTTTAAAACAATATATGAACCTATCATTTGTAATATTTTATTATCAATTACAAATTTATGTATACCTTCTATAGGTACCCCTACTCCTGTATAAAAAGTTAATAATATTGTATACCCAAAAACTAAAAGAATTAGATATTTAATTAATTTTATAATCATATATAGTAATAATATTTTTAAAATTAATTAAATATATTATTAATTTTATAATCTATATTATTTTCATAATTTTTATTAATAATTTTTTTTAATATTATTTATGACAGATGTAGTAGAAATTTTATCATAATATTTTATTGTTTTAAATTTATTTAATTTTATTGGTATTTCAAAGAATTTCTCTTGTTTTTTTTTATCGGCATCATCTAAAAACCCATGTACAATAATGTCTATTTTATTTTCATTGATAAAATCTTCTGTTATCAATAAAGGACATGGAAAAATAACTTCTGCGACATTTTTTAAATTTTTTATAATTTCTACTCTATCATCTTGGTTTATAATTGGTAATCTTTTATATGATAAAGAATCCTTATCACTTACAACTCCAATTATAATAATATCCCCATATTCTTTACATTTATTAATTGCTTCTAAGTGTCCTCTATGAAATAAATCAAATACTCCGTCCATATAAACTCGTGTCATATATATATATATTTATATATTTATATATTTATATATATTATTTATATTTATTTAAAACATAAGAAAAATATGTTAGAAAATTTAATATAATTAATTCTTCATCTGAACCATTATTTAATAAATTATCTAATTTAGATAATTTTAAAAAAATTAAAGATTTTTGTAAATCATTTAAATTAGATGATATTATTTTTTTTGACATTTCTCGCAAAATTATATTTCCTCCATAACCATTTTTCATATAATATTTTGTAAGACTTAATATATCATCATATTTTTTATTATTTTTTAATTTTGTTACTAAATTCAAAAAATTATTATCTGTTAATTTAATAGACATATCATTTAATACATCAGTATTAATTCCATCGATTGATAAAAAATTTAATCTTTGTAATGTATTAATTGCTTTTCTTAAATCACCATCACAATAATCTATAATTTTATCAATTGAATTTTGTTCTATGTTTATTTTTTCAATTTTACAAATTTTTTTTAACATATTTGTTATAGCATCATAACTTAAATTTTTGAATCTATAAATTGCACATCTTGATATTATTGGTTTATTTATTTTTGATACATAATTACAAATTAAAATAAAACGTGTTGTTAACGAATTTGATTCTATTATTCTCCTTAATGCAAATTGTGATTCATCTGTCATTGCATCTGCTTCATCTAAAATTATTACTTTATATGCAGGACATTTATATTTATAATTTTCTGGAATATGATTATTAACTTTTTTTTTAGCAAATATTTTAATTTTTTCTCGGACAACTTTAATACCTCTTTCATCTGAAGCATTTAATTCTAAAACACGTTCCTTAAAAAATAAAGGACCGAATAATTGATGGCATATAGCTAAAGCAGTTGTTGTTTTTCCGGTTCCAGGAGGACCATAAAATAAACAATGTGGTAATGCCAAAGTAGTATTTATACATTGTTTTAATGTCATTATAATCTCGTTTTGTTCTAAAATATTTGTAATATTTTTAGGACGATACTTTTCAACCCATGGTATATTATTATGACTTTCCATTATTACTAATATATAATAACCCCTTAAATATAAGGGATATAAATCAATTTTACCAAAAAAATGGAAAAACAAATAAATAAGAATTAATTACTTTAATATAAATAAAATGATATTTCTTAAAAAAATCGATGCAGTAAATAAACTTAGAAAATCTAATAATGATGATTTAAGACTTATACAAAAAGATTCAGATGAGCATGGTAGTAAAAAATTTATGGTTTTAACACAAAACGAATTATATGATCTAATAAAAAAAAATCAGAATAACGATAAAGCATCAAATTATTATGAATCTTGGTTAAAAGATTCTCGAATTTTATTTTCATTAGATATTGATGCACCAAAAGATATTAATAATGATGAATTTGATAAATTAATTATTAAAAATATCAAAACTATCATAAAATATGCAAAAGATTTTTATGATTATAATTATAAAACTAAAGACGTTATTGTTTTGAAAACAAATAAACAACCAAATAAACAAAGTTCACATGTTATTTTTAGAGGATTAAGTTTTGAAAATTATATTGTTTGTAAGAATTTTTTTTCTAGAGTTATTAAAGAGAAAAAATTGGAATATTGCGATTCTAGTATATATCGTGAAACATGTTTACGAACATGTTTTTCAACAAAAAAGGGAAAAGATTATCCGTTAAAACCACACAAATTAATTATTAATAAAGAATCAACATGTACAATTGAAGATTATATTTCAGAATTAGATTATTTTGTACAAACATTGATAACAACGATTGATTCATTAGAAAAAAAAAATAAAATGATAACAAATGATATGATTATAGAGGAAAGTGAAATATGTAATAATAAAATAGGAATAAAAGATAATAAAATAGAGATAAAAGATAATTCTGAATTAGAACAGATATTAAATAGCTTACCTGAAGAATATTATAATGATTATATAAAATGGAATAAAGTTGGAATGGCTTTATTTTCAATTAACAATGATTATTTTGAAATTTTTAATAAATGGAGTCAACAAAGTTCTAAATATAATTATAGTGATGTTTTAAAACAATGGAATGGTTATAAAAATAGTAATTTAAAAAAAAATTTATTAGGAATTGGATCTTTAATACATTGGGCTAAAGAAGGTGGTTATGAATTTCCTGATAAAAATATAGAAAACATAGTTGTATCTTATCCTGAAATTAAAATAGAAATTACAGAAAATGATAGTTATGATATAAGTTATATTTCTAAAAATAAGTTATCAGAAAAAATATTTAAGCCAAATCTTAATAAAAAAATATTAGCAATTCAAAGTGAAAAAGGTACTGGAAAAACTACAAATTTAATTAAAGCTATGTTTGAAAGTGATATAACTCCTCCTGAATCTATTCTTTTTATTTCAAGTAGAAGAACATTTGGTATTAAATTATCAGCTGATTTAAAAAAATATGGTTTTAGACTATATTCTGAAATTGAAGAACATTATATTTACGATAAAAGAGTTATTGTTCAAATTGATTCTTTATTAAGATTACAAATAGATACATTTGATCTTATTATTATTGATGAATGTGAAAGTTTAGCAAGATATGTTACATCTTCACACTTTACAAAAAATAACAAAGCTAGTACTATAGTTAGCAATTTTGAATTCCGAATTTCAGATGTTAAAAATATTATTATTATGGATGCAGATTTATCAGATAGATGTCTTAATTATTATACATCTATTATTGACTCTGATAAAACATTACAAAAAAATGATATTAAAGTTATTATTAATAAATTTACTCCTTATCAAGATTATACTTTAAAGTATATGAATTATAATACTTGGCTAAATGAAATTAATATTAAATTATTAAATGATAAAAAATTAGCAATTCCCATGGCATCAAATAGTAAAGCAAAAGATTTATATACTAAGTTAAAAACCGATTTCCCTAAAAAAAATATTATTTTAATTCATAAAGAAACAAGTGATGAAGAAAAATTAGCTAAATTATTAAAAGTTAATGAAATATGGGTTAATTATGATATTGTAATTTATACACCTACTGTTTGTATGGGTGTATCTTTTGATCCAGAACATTTTGATCATATATTCGCATATGGTTGTCATAATTCGTTAGGAGCACAAGAATTCTGTCAAATGATTCATCGAGTTAGAAATATTAAAGAAAATAGTATATATATTAGTTTTGATCGTTATAAATATTTTGACCCTATTGAAGATATTGTTAATTATGATCAAGTTGAAGAAATGCTATGTAATGATTATTATTTAACATATAATGATATTGATAATAATTTAATAAAAAAAAAATATAAAAGAGTCGGTAGAGAAAGAGTATTATATTATCCGTATAAAGATGAAGCAATATATGATTTATATGTAAGAAATTGTGTAGAAAATATAAATGATAAATTAAATTTTACAGCATCATTTTTTGCATATGCTAAATATAAAAATTATCAACATGAAATTTATGAAAATGAACAAACTGAAAATTTACTTGATGAATTAAAACTTATTAAAAAAATAAGAGAAGATAAAGAAAAAGAAAAAGATGTTGAAAATATGATATCAGCTAAAGTTTTATCAAAAGAAGAATATAAAGAAAAATCTATGAGAAAAGATCAATTTATGAGTGAAAATGATCTATACGAAATTAGAAAATATAATTTTATGAGGAATTATAATTTAACAGAAGAAGATATTACATCAGAGTTGATTGAAAAATATAATGATAAATCAATGATGTCATCTTATAATAATTTAACTTCTATAATAAGTACTGAAGATCAAGATACTAAAAAGAAAATAGAAATATTAAAGAGCAACCAAAGTATTGGAGATGAATATAAAAATTGTTATCAAGAATTTACATTTAAAAATAAATATACATTTCATTATTATACAATTATGTTACTATCATATTGTGGATTTAATATTAATGATATTGATAATAAAGAAAATGCTGTTATTAAAGAAATTGTTCAAGAAAATATGAAATGTAAAATTAATGATAAAACATTAGCTGAATATATTCAAGATGAAAAATACGGATTATATATGAAATTTGATTGTAGACGATTAATTAATAATGATATCATTGATGAATTTAATTTTTTACTAAATATTGTTAATTATGTAATTAAAAAACAATATTGTATTAGAATTAAGACTCTAACACAATCTAAAAATAAATCATATTATTTAACAACTAATAATAAATGGGACGATTTACCTAATAAATTAGTACCTAAAAACATAAAAGATATTAATTTAATAAACAAAGATTATTCTAATGTAATAGATGATTTAGATAATGGATTATTTTTAGATTCTGGTTCTGATTCTGATTCTGAATCTGAATATAATTTTAATGAAAAAAAAAATTATAATCTTGATGAAAAAAAATTGATTTAATAATTTTATATATAATTTTATATATAATTTAACTAAATTATATAATTTAACTAAATTTATATAAATAAATATGGCAACTATTGAAAATATTGAAAATAAACCTTTTAAGGATATTATACAAATTAATCGTGTTCATGTAAGAGGATATTGGAATTGGAATACACATAATTCTACATGTGCAATTTGTAGAAATTATATTTTTGAATCATCCCTTAATTCTGCAGATAATGTAAATGAATCATGTGCAGTTGTAGGAGCATGTAATCATGCTTTTCATTATGAATGTATTTCAAATTGGTTAAAAACAAGGAATGTATGTCCATTATGTAATAATAAATGGTCATATATGAAAGCATAATATTTTATTTATATATATATTTATATATATATATATGAATCATAAATCACCTATAACAAAATATATTATAGAACCTTTCGATCAATTTGTTAATAACAAAAATATTATAAAATATAATAATTTAGAATTATTACAAACTAGTTTTTTTGTATTATCTCTTGCAATTTATTATTATTTTGAGAATATGAACGAACGAGCAGGATGTTTATATTTTTTATGTTATTTTATTTATTATAAATACCTTAAATTATTAAAAAATAATGATTTAAAATTTGTTAGTGAACTATCTTATTTTGTTGTTAATATTTTTATTGTTACTTATATTCTACAAAATTCACAATATGATATTAGCACTTCAATAATTATTCTAACATTTTTATTATTAACTTTTATATCATACACTTTACAATTCAATAATACTCAATTATCAGAAGATAAAAAAATAAATGATTGGAAATTATTATTAAATCAAACCTGTAAAAATATATATCCTAATAATGATATTACTAAAAAACATCATATTGATAAATTCTGGAAGGTATTTGATTTTAGTACTTTATCTTTTATTATATTTTTACTAATTAGTAATTAAATTAAATTAAATTTTTAGTTTGAAGCTATATGTTCATAATTTTTAATATATAAATTATTATTTAAATTAAACACTTAAAAATATCATTACTAATTAGACCTTGTGCTATAAAAAATTAATATTAGTATCTATAAATGGTTGAAAAATTTATAAGTATGAAATATATATATATATATAAAAAATTAATATTAGTATCTATAAGTGGTTGAAAAATTTATAAGTATGAAATATATATATATATATATACTTATAAATATGACATATGAAATAATAGGAAAACAAATAAAAAAAACATTAAAATATTTTAATATTAATAATAACTTAATTCAATTATTAAAAGAACCAAATAAAATTATTAATGTTAAAGTACCAGTAGTTTTAAATAATAAATATAAATTTTTCTCTGGTTATAGAGTACAACATAATAATTTACTTGGACCATACAAAGGAGGTATTCGTTTTAATCCACGTGTAGATTTAGATGAATGTAAAGCATTAGCTGGATGGATGACATATAAAACTGCATTACATAATTTACCTCTAGGTGGAGGTAAAGGAGGTTTAGAAATAAATCCACATGACTTTACAAATAATGAATTAGAATTAATAAGTCGTAATTTTATTACACAACTAAAAGATAATATTGGGGAAGATAAAGATATACCTGCTCCAGATGTAGGTACCAATTCAATTATTATGGATCATATGAATGATGAATTAATTAAATTAACTGGTAAAAATAATAATTTTACAGGTAAAAGTATAAACAACAGGGGTAGTCAAGGGCGAGAAGAGGCGACTGGATATGGGATAGTGGAAAATTTAAAACAATGGTCTATAAAAAATAGTATAGATATGAAAGGGAAAACTTATATATTACAAGGATTTGGAAATGTAGGAGCATGTACTGCTAAATATTTAGATAAATTAGATATGAAATTAATTGCAGTAGGGGACCATTCGTGTTATATTAAAAATAATGATGGTATTGATGTTATTAAATTAATAGAATATACAAAAACTACTAAACAGATTAAAGGATTCTCTGATACAGAAATTGATATATCAGAATTTTGGAAAATTAAATGTGATGTTATTATTCCTGCTGCATTAGAATTACAAATCAATGCTGATATTGCTAATAATTTACAATGTAAATTAATTTTAGAAGGATCAAACGGTCCTTTATATTATGAAGCCGATGATATTTTAGAATCAAAAGGTATAGATGTTATTCCTGATATTTTAGCTAATTCGGGAGGTGTTTATGTTAGTTATTTAGAATATTTACAAAATAAAGATAATAAATATCTATCTGAAGAAGATGTATTATATAAGTTGTCTAAACAAATAGAATTAATATTTAATGATGTATATGACTTAACACTTGAAAAAAATACAACTTATAGAAATTGTTGTTATGGTCTAGCACTTTCCAATTTAGAAAAGAAATTTATATAAATTTAGAAAAATAAATTTATATAAAAATTTGAAATATGAACCATTTGAATTAAATATTAATCATTTATACTAAAACATTAAAACTTAGACATTTAAGTCTAATGGTTATTTTTATGGATTTATTATTTTCATTTACATTAACAATAATAATATATAATATTATTAAATTTATTTTGTTTAAAAAATTATCACCAATTATAATTTCTATTGATGGTAATATAGGGTCTGGAAAATCAACTTTAATTGAAAAATTAAAGGAAAAAAATACACTTAATACAACAAAAAATATTACATTTGTCGACGAACCAGTTAAAGACTGGCTTGCAACAACAGATAATAATGGTGAAAATATTTTAGATAAATTTTATAAAGACAAGAAATCATGGTCGTATATTTTCCAAAATTTTGCATTTATTACTCGTGCTAAAATTTTATTAGATGAGATACAAAAAGAGAGTTCGTTTTTTTGTTATAAAAGAAAAATAATTATTACCGAACGATCTGTTGAAACTGATAAATATGTATTTGCAAAAATGTTATATGATGAAAATGATATAACAGAATTACAATATAAAATTTATAATACATGGTATTCAACCATATTTCCTAATATTAAAGTTAATAATATTATTTATTTAAGAACTTCGCCCAATACTGCATTTACTCGAATGCTTGAAAGAAATAGAAAAGCAGAAGAAAATGTTCATAAATCTTATATTCAAAAACTTCACGAATACCATGATGACTGGTTAACTAATCATCATAATTGTTATAATATTTGTTATCTTGATGGTGATAATGATTATGATAATAATGATATTATATTTAACGAACACCTAATAAAAATAACTAATTTTATTAAATCTTTATCATAAATTTGTTTATTGATGATTCTAATTTTTTACCTAAAATTATTCTTAATTCATTTCCAGAAACATCTTCATTTTTTAATAATAATTTTACCATTTTTTTAATATTATCTTTGTTATCTTCTAAAATTTTTGTTGTATAAATTTCTACATCATTTATTAATTTTTGTATTTCTGTATCTATTAATTGTTTTGTTTTATCACTTAAAATATCATCTGTTATATTTAAATTTTTTAATTTATCACTTAAACCATAATATCCTACATATAATTTTGCTAATTTTCTTAATTTTTCTAAATCATTACTTGCTCCTGTTGTAATATCATCTAAAAAAACACTTTCACTGCATCTACCTCCTAATATAACTGCCATTTGTTGTAATAATTCATTTTTTGTACTTAAATTTTTTTCTTTATTTTGTGACATTGAATATCCTAATGCACCCTTTGTTGTTGGTATAATTGAAATTTTACATGGTGATTCTACACCATTTTGTATATATGATAAAAATGCATGACCTGCCTCATGATGAGCAACTGTTATTCTGTCACTTTTTACTAATTTACTACTTTCTCTTTTACTTCCTACTAATATATAATTTATTGCATTATCTAATTCTATATTATCAATTTTGTCCTTGCCATTTCTAACACTTTTTATTGCTGCTTCATTGCATAAATTTCGTAAATCTGCACCACTAAACCCATATGTATTTTTAGAAATACCTATTGCTAATGTATGTGAATTATCTTTTATAGGATATTTTTTTAAATATAAACTTAATATTTCAACCCTCTCTTTCAAATTTGGTAAATTAAATTCTATTTTTCTATCAAAACGACCAGATCGTGTTAATGCTGGATCTAACATTTCCGGCCGATTCGTAGCTCCAAAAATCAATACAGAATCATTGGTATCAATTCCATCCATTTCTGACAATAAACTATTTAATGTATTTTCATGTTCATTGTGACCTTCACTATTTTTACCTCGTTTTTTCCCTAATGTATCAATTTCATCTATAAAAATTATACAAGGTTTTTTATCTCGAGCATTTTGAAATAATTTTTTTACTCTTGATTGACCAACTCCTACATAAATTTCATTAAATGATGATCCAGAAACATGTATAAAATTTGTTTTACATTCAGTAGCAATTGCTTTGGCTATTAATGTTTTACCAGTTCCTGGTTCACCATAAAATAACGCACCTCTTGGAGTTTTACAGTTCATTTTCTTAAATTTATCTTCTCCTTTTAATATATCAATAAATTCTTTAACCTCCTCTTTTACTTCTTTTAATCCTGCTATATCATTAAAACTTATTTCAGTTTTTGTTATTTTATTAATATTATCATTAAATGAACCTGAATATAATTTCATTTGAGAATTTAATGATTTTATAATAAAATATAAAAATAAAATTGTTGGCAAATTTGACAATATTGATTTATATATATTTTTTTTATTAGTATATATAATATTTGTTTCGGTTGTTACATTTTTTAAATAAACATTAAATAAATCTTGATTTCCTATGAAATATTTAAATTCTGGTATTTCCGTATCATTTGTATATAAATATGCATTATATTCAGATATATCTATATTACTAATATTATGCAAGTTATTTAATTCTTTATGACCAATCGTATGTGTATTATATTCATTAGATAAATAAGATGTTATTAATGTTCCTGATATGGAGAAAAGTACGATGAATACTAAAATTCTATCTAAATGATTCATTCTTAATTAGAATAATTAATATTTTTTTAAGTCAATCTTTATTAAATAAAAAAACATCTTAAATAAAGAAATAAAGTAATTATTATTTATATAGTTAAGAAATGAATAGAAATTTAATAAATATACTTAAATTAGTAAAACCTTATCAATATGAAAATGTTTTAGCAAAAAAAACCAAGTTAAATAATAAATTATTAGAGAAATGTGTAAAATTAAGAAGAAATCACTATAATATTAATAAATTACCCTACAAATCTTTTAATTATATTACTAGTTTTAATAAAAATTGTGAAAATGTCATTGGTTATGTTCGAATGCCAGTTGGATTAATTGGACCTGTTAATATAGATAATAAATCACGCTATATCCCATTTTCTACAACTGAAGGGGCGTTAATATCTTCTATTAGTAGAGGATGTAAAATATTAAATTTAAGTAAAACAAATATAATAGTTGAAGACAAAGGTATGACAAGAGCACCTATTATCAATTGTAATTCATTAGAAGAAATTGATGTAATTAAAAAATGGATTATACAAAATATATCCATAATTAAAAATGAATTTGAAAAAAATACAAAATATACAAAATTTAAAGATATTAGTTTTTTACAAGAAGGACGACACTTACATATAAGATTTTGTGCAACAACTGGAGATGCAATGGGTATGAATATGGTAAGTAAATCTTGTGATAATATATTAAAATATCTACAAAAAAAATTTGATTTTAAAATAATATCATTATCTGGTAATACATGTACCGATAAAAAATCTTCTGCAATTAATTTAATAAAAGGTAGAGGAAAATCTGTTATTATGGAAGCAACTATACCTAAAAAACATTTAAAAAATATTTTAAATGTTCATCCTGATGAAATTATAAATTTGCATATACAAAAAAACTTTATAGGAAGCTCACTTGCAGGAATAATTGGAGGTAATAATTGTAATGCATCTAATATAGTTTCAGGATTATTTATTGCTATGGGACAGGACTGTGGTCAAATTGGAACTAGTTCATATTGTATTATAAATATGACTAAAGAAAATGATGATTTATTAGTTACATGTAATATGCCATGTCTAGAAATTGGAACTATTGGCGGTGGTACACAATTAGATGATCAAAAATATAATTTACAATTAGCAGGTATAGACGAAAATAATCAACCAGGAAAAAATGTTGTTATATTAGCAAAAAATATTATTTATAGTGTGTTAGCTTGTGAATTATCTCTTATGTCATCATTATGTAATAATGATTTAGTTAAGGCTCATTTAAAATTAAATAGAGGATTATAATTTAAAATATCATCACATAAGTTGTTTATATACTCAAGTTCTACATTTGAAAAAAATTATATTATGATTTTTTTCAGTTCCTACAAAATATTTATTTTTATCTTTATTTATATATTACTTGACAGTTAAATATAAATTGAAATAATAAATAGTTAAATAAACAATATTATAAAATATAATGAATAGTTCCGAAGAAATGGATATAAAACAACAACATAATATTCATCATATTGAAGATATTATTAATAATGATTATTCTCAAACAGATACTAATCAAGAAAATGAACATAATAATATACCAAATAGTTTAGAACAAATAATCGAAATCACAAATTACTCTGATCCAATAATTAATGAAAATGTATCAACTACTCAAGATATATCTGAATTATATCAGATTAACAATGGACTAAACTCTGGGGAAACAGATAATTATATTTCTGAAGATTCTATAGTAGATGATGAACAAACAACGGATTATAATAATCAAATAATAAACAATCAATCAAGCCAACAATTTGATTTTTCAGAAAATATCGATAATTTAATTCCTAATAGTCAAAATATAAGTATTATTTCAAGTAGTAATTCTATAATTGATAATTCTATAACTAGTAATTCTATAATTAATAATTCTATAACTAGTAATTCTATAATGAATAATTCTATAACTAGTAATTCTATAATTAATCAACAAAATTCACAATATATGATGTTACATGAGAATGATATAAATAATCCTTTTTTTAAATGTAATTTAGAAAAATTAGAATATGATACAGATGATGAAGAAACACAAAATATTAGAATTATATATACATGGAATTATGAATTTAATTATGATTTTTTTAATTTAAATGATGTATCTATTTTTATTAGTAAAGAAGAATCTTTTAATTCAAAATTAAATGAATTAAAAAATATAAGAAATAATCAATCAAATAACATTACAGGTAAAATTATAAAATTACCTAATGATATTAATTTTAATAAAAATACTATAGTAAATATATATCTAATTGCATATTATGACAATGCTAAAATTAATATAGAATTTTATGGAATATTTAATCAAGAAATTGATGAAAATAAATTAATTGATAATATAAAAAATGAGTCAACATATGGTAAAAAAGGAATTTTAAATCCAAATCATATTTCTAATTTACAAGAAAATGATTTTATTATACTTCATAGAAAAATACATATTTATTAAATATCAATGTTTATTTGATATTGTTTATTATAAAAGACCATATATATTTTGGTATAATATATTAACAAAATAATTATAAAATTTAAACCTATTTAATATATAATATATGAATTTTCTTAATATTTTTATATTATATTTCACAATTATTATTTGCATACATTTTTTTAAAATATTTAAAATATATGATCAAAGACATATTACTAAAAAATATGATTACATATTACAAAATAAAATAAAAATTACAAAAAACCATGATATTCTACACAAACTTTCTAATAATTCAAATATTTATCAATATGGAATATTTAAAAGTCATCCTTTTAAACATCCTAATGATATTGACTATTATCTAGCAGAACTAAGAAATGGTATGACTATTTTAGATGTAGGATGGGGGTTATTAGAAGCTAGTATTTATTTTTCTAAAAAATTACCAAAATGTAAAATTCATGTTATTTCAAATAGTAATGAAAAATATAAAAATGAAATTAATAATAATATTATTAAACATGATTTAAGCAATAAAATAATACCACATTTTGATCATTATCATAATATTGGTACTATTTTTAATAAAAAATCATTAGATAGAATTTTATTTATTGAATCAATTAATTATTCAGATGATATTCTAAATTTATTAATTCAATGTAAGAAAATATTAAGAAAAAATGGTAAAATTTATATTAGAACTATAGTTATACCAAAAACAAAAAATCAATTTTTGAAAAATAATTATGATATAATACAAAAAAATATAAATAGTAATTTATATTATCATGAAAATATTATTCATTTTATGCAAAAAAGTGGTTTTACTAATATTAAATATACCACTATTCCTTTATTTTTTTCTCAAAATATGAATAATCCAATGTTTCTTTTGTCACTTAGAAGATTAGGATTATTATCAATATCTAATTTAATTGCAGGTATCCCATTAATGTCTGCTACATATATAGGAACTAATAATAATTAATGACTACGAGTATTTATTGAATTTATTATAATACTATAAATGGAATTATCTTTAACAGTATAAAATTTATTACCATTATGATGAATATATGCACCTGTCGCATGACCATAATATTCAATATTATTACTTATATAAGTAAGTAAAGGGGTGCCTGCAGTAATTGGACCACATACCATTATCAAACTTGGTATTTCACCATAACCATAACCATAATTTGAAAAAGTTCTACATAATTCTAATTGCATTTTTATATGAATTCATATAAAAATGCAAATTTATTTATATTCAATTTTATATACATCTTTAACTGATTTAAATAACAAGGAATAACAGCATAAATTATAAAAAAATTGAAAAAATAAATTATTATGAATCATATATTATTTATCACTATACAACTACAAATACACCAATAAAATGTCAACTACACCACCCGCTTCCCCCCGTGAAAACATCTGTCCTGGAGCACCTCGTAAACTAAAAAAAAGTGTGTTGAATGAAAAGAATTTAAACATTTCTAATGATTTAAGTTCTAAATTCAAAGAATGCGCTGCCGCCGACGGATTTACAACACCACCCCCTTCCCCCCGTAATAATACACCCATGGTATGTCCTTGGGCACCTCCTAGACCTATTCGACCTTCTATGTAAGTTAATTAAATATAATTTTGAAGCCGAAATTATATTTGGAAAAATGAATTATAATTTTATAATTCATTTTTCCAAATAAATTATAAAAAATTGAAAAAAAATAATTATTATAAATAATTATTTATTAATATAAACCACTAAATTTTGTTACATTCCATTATAACTACAACATGGATAAGGAAGAACGAGCTTCTATTAAGACAGAAGCTCAACTCGAATTTCTGATCACTGTCAGAAATATCATAAAACAACTCAAGGAAGAAAAAAATACCAAAGCTAAATCTCATACACCACATGTATGTCCTCCACAATCACCCGTATGTATCCCGTGATCATATCAAAAGTTATGTTTCATTATTAACATAATGATGAAACATAACAAAATTTAGAAAAATAAATAATAATTTTATTATTTATTTTTTTTAAATGATATTTTCAAAAGTTATATTTAATCTACTTGCTCCATACTAGATTCTAGTTCTAGTTCTTTTTGTGATTCATCATTACATGCTTCATCATTACATGCTTCATTATTACATGCTTCATCATTACATGCTTCATTATTACATGAAGCATCGTTATATGCTTCATCGTCGTCGTTGTCATCACAAAACCCGAGTTCAACCATTCTATTTACTTTATTTGCATAATCACTTGGTTTTTCTAATACAAATCCACTATTAATTTGTGCTGTATCATATAATAATAATATTATATCTGCACATTGTATTTTGTTATCATCATTACTCATTTTTATTTTCAATGTCTTTATAATTTTATGATCAATATTTACTTCAAATATTTTCTTTGATCCCATAAATTGATCCATTTCACTGTTTCTAAGTGCTTGTGCTTGAATGATTCTTTCCATATTTGCACTCCAACTATTTTCAGCTGTTACTAAAACACACGGTGTTTTCTTTAATCTATTTGAAATTTTTACATCTTGTACATAATCTTTTAATGTTTCTTTAAAAAATTTTAATAGTTCGTCATTATCTTCATTTTTCTTTTTAATTTCAGAATCATCCTCAAATTTCAATCCTTCTTTCGTAACATCTACTAATTTTTTATTATCATAGTCCTGCATACTTTGTACCATATATTCATCAATTGGATCAGTAAAATATAGAACTTCATAACCTTTAACTTTAAGTTTTTCAATAAATGGAGAAGAACTAAATGCTTTATTATTTTGTCCTGTAATAAAATAAATATTTTTTTGGTCTTCTTTCATATTAGAAACATATTCATCAAAACTAATATATTCATCTGGATGTTCTGATGAATAAAATCGTAATAATTTTGAAAGTTTGTCTCTATTTTTAGAATCTTCATGTACACCAAGTTTTATCATTTTACTAAAATTATCATAAAATGTCTTATATTTAACCTTATCTTCTGATAATTCAGTAAATAATTCAATACTTTTTTTGACAACAACTTTACTAATTTGCTTCAATACTCTATTTTGTTGTAAAAGTTCACGAGATACATTTAATGGAATATCATTAGAATCTACTACACCTTTCATAAATTTAAGCCATTCTGGTATAAGATCATCACAATCATCCATGATAAAAATACGTTTAACATATAATTTAATATTTATTTTTTTTTTATCACCTTGTTCAAACATATCAAATGGTCTGCGTTCAGGAACATATAGTAAACAATCAAATTCTAATTGACCTTCTGCATGAAAATGCTTATAAACTAAAGCATTAGAATAATCATTAGAAATATTTTTATAAAATGATTGATATTCTTCTTCACTAATATCATCTGGTTTACGGCACCAGACTGGTTTTTGTTCATTAATAACATTCCATTCTGTTATTGTTTTTTTTATTGTTTTTTTATTATCTGTTTGATCGTTGTCTTCTTCATCTACCTCTTCTATTTTAACTTCATTTGTATCTTCATTCGTTTTTTCTACATTTTCTTCTACTATATCTTCATTCGTTTTTTCTACATTTTCTTCTACTATATCTTCTACCACTTCTTCTACCACTTCTTCTACTTCTCTACTTTCTTGTAATTCAATTGGAAAACTAATAAATTGAGTATACTTTTTAACAATATCCTTGACTACATCTATATCTAAATATTCATCATTATCTTCTTTCAAATGTAGAATTATGCGTGTACCTCTTTTAATACTTGGATTTTCATTTATTTTTATTGTATATGTTTTATTTGCTTTTGATTCCCAAATGTATTCACTTTCTGAATTATGTTTTGTGTAAACTGTTACTTTATCTGCTACTAAATATGATGAATAAAATCCTACACCAAATTGTCCAATTTGGTCTAAATCTCCTTTTTTTATATTTTCTAGAAATGCTTTAGTACCTGATCGCGCAATTGTTCCTAGATTATGAACCAGATCATGTCTAGTCATACCTATACCTGTATCTTCTATTGATAATGTCTTGGCTTCTTTATCAACCCATACTTTAACTTTTAGTTCAGGTTCAACATCCATTAATGATTTATCTGTCAGAGATTCATATCGAATTTTTTCTAATGCATCACTAGAATTTGATAGTAATTCTCTTAAAAAAATTTCATTTTTACTATAGAATGCATGTATAATTAAATCCATTAATGATGAAATATCCGCATCGAAATTTAATTCTTCATGTCCTTGTAGTGTATTTTGTTGTAGTGTATCTTGTTGTATATCTTGCTGAGTTTCCATATTATAACTATTATAACTATTATACAAATTATATTTAAGTGATTTATAATTAGTAATTTACTTAAAATAATATAAACAAAAATATTTAAGTGGTATATTTATATATCAAAAATACCCAAATCAGTATCATTTAAACTAGATAAATTTTTCACTTTTTCTTTTAATTTTTTTGCTATATGTTCTTCAACTGAAGATGATGAAAATATTATTCTTTGAGTTGCTGGTGATTTACTTCCAGCTCTATGAATTCTACCTAATGCTTGTATCAACTGAGTAGAAGAATATGAAGGAATAATTAATGATACTCTTGGATGTTTACCATCTTCATCGTGTAAATTAATTGACTGACCTCCTGCACATATATTAGAAACAATAATTCTTTCTTTATTTTTTTGAAATCTATTTATATTTTTTTTTCTTTCTTCGAAAGTCTGTTTACCATGTATAACACATTTCGTATCTAATAAATCTTTTAATATTTCTAATGATTTATTAAAATTAACAAATATAACTATTGAAAATTTATTCTCTAAATATTGCTTAGTCAAATCTACTATGATTTCTAATTTATATAATTCTATTTTTTGTCTACTATACGATATATCCACTAGTAAATTTGCTCTATTTAAATTTTCTTGTTTTTCATCTAATTTTTTATAAAACATTTTAATTTTATTATATTCTTCATTAATTAAATTAAAGTTATCATTGGTATATGTATCAACAATAATATTATTTTTTGGAAATTTATCTCCTAACTCTTCGATACTAATTCGTGATGCATAATCTGGATACATTTTTTGACTAATATAATCAAAAGTTTTAAAATGTTTTGTTTCTGCCAATAAATATTGTTTTGTTTTATGTATATTTTTACACCATTTTAATATATAAGTAAATATTTCAAAAGATGAAATATTATCAATTAATGTTGCAGACAATAATAATTTTTTATAGGGTAATGATGAAATTAATAATTTTCCATTTAAGGTTGTTTTACTTTTACAAAAATGTACTTCATCAAAGATTATTATTTTATTATTTGTTATATTTGTCCAATTATATTTTTTTAATTTTTCATTAAAAATTACATAAGGACAATTAATTCGTTTATCTATATTACCATTTTCATAATATTTACCTCTTCTTAATGTTTCATAATTACAAACAAACACTATTTTAACATCAAAAATTTTGGCTACATTATACCAATTCGACATAATACTTTTTGGACAAATAACTATTGGTGTTAAATTTAATTGTTTACATAAAGCTAATGCACAATATGTTTTACCACATCCAGTATCAGAAGTATCAATTGCAATATTATTTTTTTCTAATGCTCCTATTAATTTTTGTACATGGTTTATTTGATAATCTAATAATTTACTTTGAATATTAACATCAATATCGACATTTAATAAAGAATTATCATAATCTGCATTATTAAGAATTTCTAATAATTTGTCATCCATTTATATAATAAAGTAATAACATTTTAAGTTTATTATTCAAAATTTTTAAACTTAAAAAAAATTGAAATATTTAATTTATAATATAATTATTACTTTCATGCAGCTTAAAAAATAATAATTAATGAATATATACAAAACATATTTATCTATTCCATCAGTTTCTCTGTTGACGGTGGAATATAGCGGAAATAAACAGAACCAAGTAATTATCGATAAGGATTTATTGTTATTATCGATTTCTAACAATTGGAGAATTTTACCAAAAAAAAATATCGTGTACCAATTATGTGCAGAAACATACATACATACAGATGCAAACATAATTTTACAAGAAAAAAGTTATGGATTAATTGGAACTCTCAGACTGAGCGAAACTCAAAATGATCCTAAAAATTACTATACATTTAATGTTACATATACTACACGTCCAATAAATATTACAAAACTATGGATTGAACGTCCTGCTCAAGGTAATTTTTATAATGATTTAATAAATGCCATCAAATCTAAACAGATGGTTATTAAACACGATAGAAAAACAAATACTTTTTGGATATGCCCATATTTTAAAACACGTAAACCACATTTTCCAGATTTTCCTAATACTAATCTTGAAAATTGGATTGATTGGCAGACAAGAATATTATCTCATGATGGTAGTTTACAAAGTCTTATAAAAATTATTAATACATT
>Ga0209533_1000346_pt1 | contig 44781 bp, 42 predicted proteins | sample COG_04_FD_184748 | JGI IMG/M metagenome (GOLD analysis project Ga0209533, IMG submission 184748) | Pelagic Microbial community sample from North Sea - COGITO 998_met_04 (SPAdes) (version 2) | ecosystem: Environmental > Aquatic > Marine > Neritic zone/Coastal water | place: Helgoland, sampling...
AGGAATTTTTACAGGAAATATTACAGGTGACGTAACTGGTAATGCAGATACAGCTACAGAAATTGCTTCAATAACAAATTCAAATATAGTTCAACTAACTGAAACACAGACTTTAACAAATAAATCATTAACATCTCCCACAATAACAGGGTCAGGTGCTATAGCAGGGGCTTTTACAGGTGATTTAACTGGTGCCGTTTTAACAGCAACACAAGGAAATATTAGCTCGATTTTAAATGCATCGTTAGTAGTAGGGAGGGATGAAGATAATCAGATTAAATTTGATACAGATGATGAAATAAATTTCTGTGTTTCAGGAGGAGATGGTGTTACATTTAAAGCAAGTGGAGAAATAGTAGCAGGAGTTATTACAGGAAAACAAAGACATGTTATTAATTGTGGATTTCAACTATCAACTTCTTCATTGGTTTATTTACCGATTGCTTATGGTGGATTGACAGAGAAAACAACTACGACTAATAATTCTGAATATATTTCATTTGTAGTGCCATGTGGTGGTTATGTAGATTTTGTAATTCTTCGTTCTGAATATAACCATAAGTCTACTGTAGTAGGATTACATAAATCTTCTGATAATACTGAATTACCTTCGGGTATGCCACATAATACAGTTACAGTTAATATGGTAAGTGATGATATTTCATATAAATTTATTGGAGGGACAAGTTGGGGCTTTTCAAAAGGTCAAACTATAGCAATATCTATGGATGCAACACAATCCGATTCTAATTATAGTGGTGCAGGAGATATAACAGCAACAATAGTCCTTGTTTTGGATTGGAATGATCCATTATAAGTTATTTTATAAAAAATAATTTATATATTTTAATAAATGGAAAAAAATAATGAAAAAATTAGTGAAAATATTAATGAAGTTAATGAAGTTAAAAAAATTGAAGTATCTCTTGAATTCTTAAAAAATATAAGAAATATAATTGAAGTATCTAATGATAGAATAAAATGGAAAATAGAAGAATTACTACCAGTTGGGATAATAGTTAAACAATTAGATGATATTATTAAAAATAATTAATTAGATAATTTTGTATTTTTTAACATAGTAATCTCAAATTCAAAAAAATTATCAGATCTTTCATTAAAAAAAGGAATATTGTTTGAATCTTCAAATAAATCAATTGTTAATTCACTTAATGTTATAGGATAAAAATAATTTTGTGAAAAATAATCTGTTTCAGGTGCTCTATAATGAATAAGAGAATTTATACTAGAATCTATAGGAATTCTATCTATAATTGATTTACCTTGTGGATTTTTTTTACATGCTATATAAGGTATTTCATCTACTACTAGATCTACGAAATGAATTGAAATATCAGAAACATTATCTGATGTATGAGTACCTTTTTCTGTTGTATCTATATTATTAAATCCTAATAATCTAAAAATACTAGATTTATCATCTGTAGTTTGTTTAAATAAAATTTGTAAATTACCAGAAGATTCTGTTATTGTAAATTTCCTTTTATTTTCATCAAAAGTAACAGTTACAGTTGCAGTAATAGAAGAATTACCTAATTTAGTTTGTAAATGTGTAGCAATTTCACTTTCACTATCATATATTTTTTTATCTAATTCAATAGTATCAATATCATTAGAAACTTTAATTTTAAGTTTATTATTTGCATCATGAATAGTATAATGTAAATTTTGTAATGTTGCCTTAATTAAACGAAATCCTATAACATTTTTAAATACATCTAAACCACCTGTTTCATTATTATCATTATTTACCATACTAAATACATATGAATGTTTATCTTTACAATGACACATATTTTTAGTATCTACTAAAAGACTATGTTTTTCAATATCTTTTGTATATAATGAATTTCTAAAATTTAAATAATCATTTTGTAATAAAAATTTATCATTAAATTTTACCATACTTTGTGCAGATTTCTTTACTTCTTCAGAAAAAATCTTTAAAACTTTTGAAAATTCTTTTTCTAAATAATCATTTATAATATTATCTTCTTTAATAACTATTTGAGGTTTAGGTTTTGTAATTTCCTCCAGATTATTTTTATTATAAAAAAAATATCCTACAATACCTAATACAATAAATATTATAGAACCTATAAAAATGTTAATATTTTCATTTATAAAATCCATAATTAATATATTAAATATTTATTTTAAAAGATTTAAATTTTTAACTATTGTTAATCTAAATACTAATGAGAAATAATCTATAGATGGTGCAGAACTTTTAACATATGAAAATTCAATATCTAAATGATCTAATTCAATTGGGAAAAAATAATTATAATCTATCATTGTTGTTCCAGCAGTACTCGCAACACCATTACTTAATGGAATTATATCTATAATATTTTTTTCATCTTTATTTTGAATACATGCTCTATGTGGAACATTATTGACATGAACTTTTACTATATTATCTGCAGTATCTGCTTTTATAAAACCTTTTAATAAAGATACATCTATAACATTTTTATAAGTCTTACCTGATTCATTATTACTTGAAAAATAAAATTTATTATTCGTAAATTCCCCATCATTTTCAATAAGAATATCTATAGTTTCAATATCTTTAGTAAAAATAGTGTTTCTATTTTTAAGATATTCTTCGACACTTGTATTATTCATAAATTCTGAATTTTGTTTTATTTCTTCATCTTCTTCTTCGGAACTAGTTTCATATTCAGAACTAGATGATTTATAAACAAATATATTATCTGACATTTATATTTAATTATTTATATTTTTTTAAATTCATCCTTTAACAATTTATTTAATTCTGAAGGAGTTAAATCAGAATTTTCTTCTTTATATTCATCATAATTAAATTCTTTAAATTCTTTAAATACACTATTATTTGATTTTACAGAAGATAAACTTTCTTCAGACGATGATGATTTTTCTTTAGATTCTGCTTTAGGTTCAGCAATAGGTTCTGATAAAGATTTCGAACTAGATTTTGATCTAGATTTAGGTTTAGGTTCAGATTTAGGTTCTGATAAAGATTTAGGTTTAGATTTAGATTTAGGTTCTGCTTTTGGTTCTGCTTTTGGTTCTGATCTAGATTTAGATTTAGGTTTAGGTCCAATAATAGGTTCAGGTATAGGGTTCACTTTATTTGATTTTTTATTAGGTAATGGATCAGAATTAATTTTCTTTGTTAATTTAGATTTCTTTTTAGGTAGAGGATCTGATTTTGCTTTTTTAAAAGATTTTTTAGATACTTTTTTAGAAGAATTACTTGATGAAATATTAGAAGTTCCTAATAAATCTCTTAATTCTTTTTTAAATTTCTGATCAATATTATCTTTAACTTGTTTTAATAATTTTTTCTTTAATTCTGAATCTAATTTATCTTCACTAACTGATTTTGAATTTGTTAATGATTTCTTAATAATCTGTATACATTCACCTCTAACATTTTTCCTATGACCTTTAGGACATCTTTTCCATTTAGGTTCTACTGGAATATATCTTTCGCAGACTCTTGTTGATTTATTTTTTCTTTCTCTATTAGGACATCTCACATATTTAGTTTGATAAGGTGGATCATAAGCAGTACAAATTCCTGTTTTTCGGGGTTTTCTTCTTGTATGTTTAGGACATCTTTGAACTCGTGGCATATATATAATAGTATATTATTATTTTTGTCTAAATCTTTTTTTTAATTCTTCTAATAACAAATCTTTTTCAGGTTTTTTTTCAACTGTAATAGTTTTCTTTAATTTTATATTTTGTAAATCATTAGGATTAATAGAAACTCTTTCCATTTTCATTTTATGTTCAATTACTTCTTTTGATAATCCTATCTTTAATAATTTATTAAATGGTGAGATATAATTATTTAATGGCGGAGGAGGTGGAGGTATACTTTTTCCTTTCCCTTTTCCTTTACCTTTATTAATTTCTTTATCAATAAATGCATATTCAGATAAATATAATGGCATGTCTATTTTACCCTGAAGAATAATCCAATCAAACGTAATAATATTATTTATCAACCATAAACCTTGTAAATGAATTATAAATGCACCATATGTTAAATTTTCAATTGAATTAATCTTTTTTTTATTATGATCAAAAAATAATGTATTATCTAAAACTTTAAATCTCATTTGCAAATTATTATTGTAATTATTTTTTATGAAACATTTAATAGAATATTTTTTTAAAACAATATTAATTTTTTTGTAAATTAAATCAAGATTATTTTTTAATTGAGTGATTAATTTATCATTTTTTATATTTTGAAATGATAAATCTAAATATCGTTTATTATTAAATGATGATATATTAAAAGGTATAAATAATTTAGGTGTTTGAATAATTATATCTTCATTATCATATTTTATAGGGATATATGTATAACCATTAAAATGATCTTGTTTTTTATGAATATTAATTTTATCATATTCTAAATCTTGATTATAAATCATTATCAAAATAATATATTTTATTTTTCTTAAATAATATTAATAATTAATCTTTATTTAATTCTTCTATTATTTTATTATTATATTCTTTTATCTTATTTGTATCAATATAAAGTTCATTTAATATTTCATATATTTCATTACTATATTCTTTTAATTTTTCTTCATTAAATTTACAATCTGATTTTTTATCTAATTTATTAACATTGTTATTTTCGTTAATTTCAGATATTTCTTTATCTGGTAATATAATAGGTTTATCTTTATTTTCATAAGATGATTTCCTACTTAATTTTTCATTAATTTTTCTAACACTTTTTTGTGCCGCAAGTGCCGTAGCAACACCTGCTCCTGGTAAAGGAATTAATGTCCCAGCAGCACCTGCTGTTGCCATAGCACTACATTCAACTAAATTACCATAACTGTTTTTACAGTAATTTATTTTTTTTTTTAAACTCTTATAACCCCTATCAATGTATTTTAAAGGTGTTTTTTTAATTAAATTATTATAAGTAAGTCCACCTCTTAATATTTTTCTTCTTTTCTTTTTTTTAATACTTATTTTTTTTGTTCTTTTATTAACTTTCTTTGTAATTAATTTTTTATTTTTTGTTTTTTTATTTTTTCTTATTCTCTTTGTTTTCTTTGTTTTCTTTTTATTTATATTTTTATCTTTAACCATAATATATATTAAACATAATAAATCATTTAAAATTTATTTAATAATTCTAAGCAAATGGAAGAAGTTTGTTCTATCTGCGGTGATAAATTAAATATAAGTTATTCTCAAAAATTAAAATGTAATCATGTTTTTCATTATGAATGTTTAATGAAATCTTTTAAAAGTATGAAAAATACTGATTGTCCTTATTGTAGAACTTCAAATAATAGATTACCTATTGTAAATGGATTAAAAAAAATAGATTATTATATTCATGATATGAGTAATATTACTGAATATGAAAATATTAAATGTAAAACTATACTTAAATCAGGACAAAAAAAAGGTCAAGAATGTGGTGGATATTGTAAATTAGGATATTTTACATGTAAAAGACATACTAAGAATTAATTTATTTTATTTATTTAAACAATTATCTTTAATCTTATAATATACTTCTTTACACAATATAGCATCACCAAATGCTCTATGATCTTGTTTTGGATCTGTTTTAAATAGTATTTTATAAACCCTTTCTAACTTAGGATATCTATCCATTTTAAAATATTTTGTTGCAAGTTGTAATGTACATTCATGTTTTTTAGAATTAATAATATCAATAAATTCTTTATCATGAATACGATAAAGTTCTGACAAAAGAATATTTAGATCAAAATTTAGATTATAACTATTAATAACTGAACATTTTTGAAATAATGGTTTAATTTCTTGAATAATATCTTTAAAATTTTTACCATTATTAATTATTTCTGAATCAGTAATACCTGTAATTTTTGTAATAATTGGTTTTAGTGAAATAAAATCATCTGGTTTAATAATCACATTATAGGTTTTCTTTATTTTTTCATTTTTATCAACAAGAATTATTCCAATTTCAATAATTCTTGATCCAGAATATTTATCAATTTCTTCTGGTAGATACCATTTATCAAACGCAATTTGCTCAGGAAGACCTGTTGTTTCTAGATCAAAGAAAAGTTTCATTATATGTTTTATTAAAAAATAACTTTAAATCAAATTTATAAATAATTTATGAGAAATTATCTTTAAAATCTTTAATAGTAATATTTTGCTTCCAACGACGATTATAATCTTCTATAAGAGAATTTAAAGTTTTATTATTTCGATTAGAATTTGGATTACCATTAACATTTTTTATAATTACTTTTAAATCTTTATTCAGAGGGATACCACATAAATTATCTCCACAATTATCAATATTAGCAAGATCTACTTTTCTTTTAACATTATCATTAAGTTTCCAACGACCTAATGAAGGTTGAACTGATTTAAAAGTCCAGTATTCAATAAGTGTCATAAATGTTCTGTTCATTGTAATGTTATTAATTATAATCTTTTAAATATTAAAATTTATTTAAAAAAGATAATACTATACTATTATGGAAAATATTATTTCTCAACATAATGATATTCATAAAGCAATTGATAATTTAATAAATGTTTATAGTATTCATGTTAATTATGAAAATAAACTTTTAATCCTAAGAAATAAAATTAAACCTAGTGATCATCCTAATGTCAATAATCCTATAAAAAATCATATTAAAGATCATATTTTATTCCTAAATAAAATTAATGAATTAAAAATATTATTAGAAAAACACATAGAAGATTATGATAAAATCCAAATACACCCATTAAGTAAATTATAAAATAATATTCCTGTAAATAAATATGATATATTTCTAAATCTTATGTATTTTTCAGTTATAATCCAATTATCTGTTGTGAATTGAATAAAATTATTTAATATTTTTTGTTTATAAGATTTTGGTTCTAACGTGTTTATAAATGCTTTTCTTGCTATAGTATTATACGTTGTACATAAGTATGATAATATTATTGCTAAAAATTCAAATCCTATTGGATATACAACATAATGTAATTTTAAAACTATTCTTTGATCTTCTTTATTAAATTTTTTATCATTATTTAATGTGATATAATGGATTTCTCTATTATAATCAAAACCTAACACCGAATTTCTAGATATACAATAATCTTTATTTCTTAAAGGAAAATGTGTTGTAATAAAATTATTATCATTACAAGAGACTAATACACGATAAACTCCGCATAAAGGGAAAAATCCAAATGGACCATCAATATGTTCTTTAAAAAATACTTTATCAGAATTATTTTTAGAATCATTATTTGTAGAAACATATAATTCATTCATATCATAAATAGGATTAATGTTATATAAAATACCTAAATTTGCAAAAAAAGTAGAATATATACTTAAATCTTTAATAATATGGTGAATAGTATTGTAAATATTTTCAGGTAATTCTTCAACAAACCAATGAGTTGTTAAATCTTTTGATATTTTTTGATCTAGTACCCATTTTTCTATATCTTTTGTTTTATCATTGTTTATTTTTGTATGAATGATTTTATTATCCATAATTATATTACTTAAAAATATTAAATTCTTTAAATATGTATAATATGGATTTTAAAACATGTCCAATTTGTTTGGATGAAATTAAACCTGGAATGATTACAAAGAAATTATCATGTGATTGTAAACAAGAATATCATTTTGCATGTTTTAAACAAATGGTTTATAAACATGGTAATTTTTTTATAAAATGTCCTATGTGTAGAATAAAAAATACAAATGTAGATTATCCAACAGAAGATTCAAAAGAAAATATATTATTAATGCTTCATACTGCATTATCTAAAAATATTAAATGTAATCATAAAACAAAAACAGGGAATAAATGTAAACTAAAACCAATTATGTTAAATTATGGTTGTTGTCATGTTCATAATAGTGAAATTTTACCAAAAGAAAATTATGAATTATTCTCAAAATGGTTATATCATATTTTACAAACTAATTATAAATGGATTTCTATATTATATCTTTTAGATTTTGGTAAAAAGATAATTATTCATAAATTAAATGATAAAAATAAAGTTTATGGTGTAGAATCTATTTTAAATCATTTATATACGTATATAAACATTCAAGATGAAATAAATATTATAAATAAACATTATATGGAAGGAATTTACGATTATTTTAAATTAGAAAAACCTTGTCAAAAATGGTTAAGATATTGTTTAGATAACAGAACTATAATTTAATCTATATTTATATAATCATAGATAACATAATTGATAGTGCAAGCACTTGTAAGAATGATGGATTAGGTGTTACACCTTTAAAAAGTTTTGGCATTACATACGGCCATAAAAATACAGTAACAATATAAATAAATAATAATCTTACTAATAAAGCAAAAAATAATATTCTTAACATTAAATCTTTTTCTTCTTTTGGTTTATCTGAAATAATAACATCTGTAAAACCTTCAATAACTCTCATTTATTTATATATTATATTTATAAATGAAAACCTTGTCCATATAAAATATTTCCTGAAGCAATAGGATTTTTTAACCAATTATATTTGTTAAAATCAACTCTTTTTGTAACTACTCCTGGAGCATTATAAGGAGTATTAGGATATTTTTGTGTTGCACTATTATGAATTTGACATTCAGAATTTATATCATTAATAAAATTAACACCAAAATGATCAAATGAATCTTTATTTTTTTTACACATATAACTGGCATCTTTATTTGGTATTCCAGAAGGTAAATAATTCCTTGATAATTGATCTAATGTAAAAACTCCCGAAAGCATAGTTGAATCAAAATCTAAACTTGTTTCTTTAACACCTATTACATTATAATTATTAGTTTTATAATGTTCATTCAATAATGATTCCATATCATTTATAAACATGTTGTATTTTGATAAAATTCCTTGTGATTGATATTTAACATCATAATTATTTAAGATATTATTGATTGCTGATTCATCTATATCTAACATATTTAAATAAACATCACCATTAAATACTACAATATCTAAATTAATTCGGATAGTATAATGATTTTTAATATCATAAGCAAATGTATCAATAATTAATCTTACATTACTACTACTATCTCTAATAACATAAATTTGTTCTATATCTTTAGTAAAAAGATCTAATTCAGATAACCCATTAATACTATTAATTACTTTTTTCATTATATGATTTACTAAATCACTTAAATCTCTTTCAATTGTTTTACTAGTAAATGATTCTTTTTCAACAACATTTAATAAATAAATTTTATCTGAAGAAGATATATCATTTAATAAATTTAGTAATTTGTGTTGAGGTTTTACAAATCCATTTTTAGGTATTAATTCTCTATAATTTTTAGGTAAATCTTTTAATATACAATTTTTTTCATCAGGAATATTTCTATTTAATCTTGTTGTATTAAAAATCATAATTACAATAAAAATAAATACTAAAGGATAAATAAAATCTTTAAAGTCCATATTAATAATAATATATAAAATATTTAAGGTTTTTGTTTAATAAATATAAATTCTATTATAAATAAATTTTTAGAATTATTTGGTTCAGTAATATCATTAAATATTGTAGAAGGACCAGCATCATTTATATTAGTTAAAGTACCTGAAATACTTGATAATCTTGTAGGAACAATATCAGATACAAAATTTAATTTCTTAGATTTATGAGTATATGATCTTAAAGGTGATGTTACACTAGTTGTTTCATTTGGAATAGATATTGCTTCACTTAATACAGATAAATTACTGTTACTTCTAATATTAAATTCATTAATTTTTAATGAAAATGATATATCATTTATTCCAGTATTTATCTTAGTTCCAAATGTAACAACTGTGTCTATAAATATATCCGAAGTGTTTTCTATAATTAAATTATCTAATAGATTAACATGAAATTTAGTTTTATTAGTATCTGTAAAATCTTCATTTGTTAATTTTAATACTAAAATTTTTTTATCTAAACCATAACTTAAATAATTAATATTTTCATATAAACTATCCATAAATGGTAGATTTGATTGTTTATCACCAAATTTTGCTTCTAATTGTGAATAATGTGAGGATAATTCTGGATATTTACTTTTACTAGGAACAGGTTTAGTATCATAAAAAACACGTTGATCTTCTTTTTGAGGTTTAATTAAAAACTCTATATGAAATCTATGTGATGTAGAATTAAAAACAGGATTACCATCTAAAAACATTAATTTACCTGAAATTTTATTTAATTTCATAGGTAAAATAGTACAAACAAAATTAATCTTATTACCTTTATGAATTACTTGATTTGTTACTATTTTCTTAAATGTAGTTGTATTACCTGAATATGTTACACTACTACTCATAAGATCTGTTACAAAATATGCGTCATTTACAACTTGTCCTACTGCTGAAAAATCGTTTGTAGTATCTACAATTCCTGCACGATCACCATCATGTTTTGTAATTACTTTATATACTTGATTTGCATCTAGTGATGTTACTGTATTATCATCTTCTGTTAATACACTATTAGTATGTGGTATTAATATCTTACCATTAATAATGCTATCATTAGAATATGTTTTAATATTTAAATTATCGATAGACATTAATATACAACTATTTTCATCTTGATGATAATTTGTTTTAGTATTATGTGATGTTATAGAATCTATATACATATCACAATCATTTGTTATATTAAGTTGTTCTTGTAAATCTACTGAAAAACTTGTCTGTGTATCTAAATTTTGTGCATTATCTAAATTAAGATGTAAAACTTTATTTTTTATTTCATCACCTGTAATTGTATTTTCATAAAAATTCATTATAATAATATATATAAAATTATTTTTTTAATTAAACAATAATTCAATTAATATTCTGCCATCAGAATTGCTAAAAATATTATTTAATCCATTAGTTTCTAATATTCCACTAAATTGTGTTATTCTTTGATTATTTATTTGTCCTATTAAATATTCTTTATTTACTAATGAAGAATTATTAGTATTTTTTATAACTGCAAAATTACTTGTATCAGTATTATTTAATACATCTTCATTAATAACATGTATTTCATCAAAATCAACATCCATATTTTCGCTATAAGCATATACTATATCTTGATTACTTAAATGTATATCTGTTAAAGTGACAGTTCCATCGGATCCTGCAGTTCCACTTTCTGTTTCTGTAAAATTTGCAGAATTATATGATACATTAATTTTAGGATAAGTTGTAAACCAAAATTTTCTGTGTGTATATATATTATCCCATAAAGTAATAGATGGTCTCGGAATACCAGCATTATCAGTATAAAATTGATATTGTAATAAATACCTTAAATATTTTCTTGATGTATTAGATCCAATAATATCATCATCTATATCTACATATCCACTATATACTAATCTATATTGCATATTAGAAGAAGTAGGTATACTAACATCACTATGAGGATCATATATATCTGTATAATTTATACCACTACTACTATTTTTATCACCAATTTTATTTTGATTATTATATTTTTTGTATGATAACATTAAAAACATAAGATCTGTTGAAACATTTGTATCTCTACCATAAAAATATAACATATCTGGATTAGTTTCATTTGTATCAGTAAAATTATAAGTTGCGACTTTTAAAATAACATTTTGTGTTATATTATCATCAAAAAGATTATCATCAGATGTGTTAAATCCTCCGTAATGGTGTGCTAATGTACTAGCATTACTATCAGTATGCATTAATCTTGTCCATTTAATACCTGGATAAATAAAATAATCACTTATATCCATTATTTTAGTATCATCTGGAGTTATAAAATCTATTGATCTATAATCGGTTGTATCACTACCAGGTTGATACATTTCTTTTATATTTGACGGAAACCAAATAATTTCACTTCTTTCATCATCTGATACTTCATTATGACGTGTTGATTCATCTACTCTATTCATTTTTGATTTATCAAAAACTATTTCATAATAATGACTTGGATTTGATGCAATATCGCTATGATCACCTTTAAATATTTTACCTTTATTGATATCGTCAGTACCACTTCCTGAGGAACCTGCTAAATTATTAGTAACATTTGAACCATCAGGATATGTAGATCCAAATAAATTTTTGGCATTTGCACCTGAAGTTGATTTTATAATTATACTATTTATATCATCAGATAATAATATTATTTTTGTATTATATATTTTAGCACTACAAGGTGCAGATGCATTTTGTATAGCAGTATTTAAATTACTTATACTTGTATTATTTAAAGTGGTAAAATCAAAATCTATATTTATAGTATAAGTACTTGCATCTATAACTAATTCTAAATTTTCAGAACTTGTAAAATTATGTCCAATAAATGATCCACCTGAATTTGTTAATGTATTTAAAATGTAACCTTTTCTAATTTGATTTTTATTAATATAAAATTTAGAAGAATCAGAAGAACCTGTAAATTCTCTATGCGCGACTAATTTTCTTAATGTTCTATTAACTATTCTTTCTCCACTACTATGATTATGGTTAGGACCTGCATCACCTATTGTCCAATTAGAATCGGTTGTTTTGTAAATTGTACATGTATCCCCTGATCTTGTAAAATAAAGAACTTCAGGATTAGAATCATCAATTAATAAATAACCACGTGTAGGAAAGTCAGTAGAATCATTTAAAATTAATTGACTAGATCCACTATTGATATCACCATTTAATGTAGTCTGAACAAAAAATGGATATTTTACTTTATTAGGATATCCACTATATCCTAACCCTTGACTATTACTAGAAAAACTACTATTACTATCAGCAGTATTTTCAAAATAATAATCATAACTATTAAATAAAGTTCTTAAATTTTCTATAACAAGTGGTGTAGAAGAATCATTTGATCCTCTATCATGTATTAATCCTAAATAAGCATAATAAACATTACTAACTAATCCATCTGATCTTCCACGATTTAAATAAACAATTAATTGAGTTTTACTTCCACTATGATAAAAATATGTTCCAAATCTTATATCAGTTTTAGCATTGTATGCGCCCCAACCACTTGAACTAGAACTTAATTTGAAACCACTATATAATGATACATATGAATCATTATTAGTTCTGTATAAATCACTTTGTTGTAATATAAATTCTTTTGTAACATTCGTTGTTCCACTTGTAGAAATTCCATTTTCATTAGTAGGAATTTGAATACTATAATTTGTATGTAATACATCATTACTGTCATTTGTATTTTTATAAATAAACCTTCTACCTGAAAAAGTTTCATTTGTAATAAGAGGACTTTCACTATTAGGTGTTGGATTAGAAATGAATATATTACTAGTCAATAATCCATTATTTAAAACGTAATAATGATATGAACCATTATCACCCGGACTTTTAAATCTTTGACCATAATCAACTACTTTTGATATATTTGTTCCAAATATAATTTTTTTATTAGAATTACTAGAATCACTTTGATCAAAAATATATGAATTTCTGGATGAATCAAGATATAAATAGTCTATTTTTTTAAAATTACTTGTATCATTTTTACTATATAAAAAATGCCCATCTTCTACTTTTACATAATATGTTATATTTTCGCCTGATTCATTTTCATCATGATAAATTATACGATTACCACTTGAATTATGATTTATTTGATCAAATTTAATTAAAAAATAATTATTCCATTTTATACTATTAGATACAGTATTAATATATTTTGCATTATTTAACCAACATATTGTATTAGTATTATTAAAATATACTTCTTCAACAAGTGAAATATTAAAAGAATTGTCTGAATTTATATCCGAATGTTTTATAAGTAATTTTATTAATTTCATTTATATATTTTAATATTATTTTTATCTTAAAATAACTTCTGATTTATTTTCTTCAATAAAATTAGTAATAAAATCATATCCTTCTTTAATTTGTTCCATACTTTGAGCACCATGGATTAATATTTTTCCTGAAGCAAATGCTGCTATAGTTACTTTCTTACAATTACCATCACCACAGAAATTATTTTTGCCTTTACCATCACACATTTGACTACATTGACAAATACCATTTATAGAACAATGTTGATCTTTATTATAATAATATCTTATTTGACATCCAGGATAAGAATCTGTTGATAATGAACAAAACATTCCTTCATCACTTGCTAGTTGGAATAGACTTTCACGACATATTTTTTTACCTATATCAATATCACTATTTATCAGACAAACTTTATAAGTATCTATAGTAACATTAAATGAATTAAATATTCTTTCTTCTGGAACAAAGTTTGAATCAAGATCAACTATATATTCTATTAACTTTAACATTGCTCTTTTACCTTGTTCCATATCAGTTCCTCCAGTAATTTGGAATTTTGAATTTGTAAATAATTTAATGGTAATATTTTTATTTTCAAAATTCAAAATTAATTGAATCATATTCATGAAAAGGTTTCTTTTAGAATTAACTTTTCTTTTCTTTTTATTAAGTTTTTCACACCATCCTTTATATCCGCCTTGTTCTGATTCTATAAATGTAATAAATGAATTTATATTTATATTATTAAAGAAATTATTTGCATAAAATTTAATATCTTTTTGAAATGATCCAACTGATGTAATTGTAGAAATATGAAGATTTGCCATTTAATAATATTATTTTAATTTTTTTAAGTGATAAATTTCAAATTTACGAAACTAATTAAATATTTCTAATTATATATGGATAAAATAGCATTTCTATTTCTACTTTATGATAATATTCAACATCAAAAATTATGGGAGGGATTCTTTTCACAAGATCCTTTAAAAGAAAAATATTCTATTTATTCTCACCCAAAAGTTATTAATGAAAAAACACCTCAATGGATAATAGATAATAGTGTTAGAACTGTTAAAACAGATTGGTGTTCTGAAAATCTTGTTAAAGCATTATGTCAAATGCTTAAAAAAGCATTAAAAGATAAAAATAATACTCACTTTGCATTTTTATCAGGTACATGTATACCTTTATATGATTTTCAAAAAACATATAAAAAAATAATAAAAGAAAAAAAAACAAGAATGAATTATTTTAAATCATTACTATTTGGAAATAAAAAAGAAGATTATATATCTTCTCAATGGTTAATATTAAACAGAAAAGTCGCAAAGGATTTAATTAAATTATTTGATCCTAAAAATAAATCCGCAAAAAAATTCATAAAAACACAAAGAAAAAGATATAGAGATCATGGTGTAAAAATCAAAAATAAAACTTATACTTTTTATGATTATAAAGGCGATGATAAAGAATGGCATGGAGGTTGTCCGGATGAAGTATTTCCAATTGAATGGTTTATAAAACTTTATGGTAAACCAACTTCTCAAAGATTTAAAAAAAATATTAAATTCCAAGAAACAACATGGATCTTATGGGATCCAACTTTTACTCATCCTTATACAATTAATAAAACTCAATTAAATAAATATAGAAAAGATATATGTACTAGTAATTCTATTTTTGCTCGTAAATTTAATAAAACAACAGCAAAAATGATAGGTATGAAATGTTAAATTTACTTAAATGGATCCATATCAACTCTTCCACAACTTTCAATATATTTAAGACTTTTATTATTTAATTCATTAGTTGAGGCAATAAGTGCTTTAACTTTATCACAATCACTAACATCTTGTTGTGCTTTAACAGCATCTTTAATTTCTTTTTCTTTTTCATTTTTAGCTTCTTCTTTTATTTGGTCAATATTTACTTTATCTTCTTCTTTAGATTCAGATTCAGGTGCATCAACTGGTAATAAATTAGCATTTAAATCATCCATATCTAATGCTACACCATTGGTAATTGGTGTTTGTAAGTTATTAATTGTGTCAAAATCACTAGTTGTAATAGTAGATTCTGATGTTAAATTATCATTAGAACTTTCTCCTGTAGGATTTATAACTGATGATTCTGCCTCAGGTGCTTCTGCTCCAGTTATTTTTCCTTCACCAGTTAATTCTCCTCCGCCTGGAGGTAATGTTCCATCTACTTCTCCAAATGGTTGTGATGCTTCTGCTCCAGGACTTAATGCTTCTGCTCCAAGACTTACTTTTCCTTCTCCAGGATTTAATGCTTCTGCTCCAAGACTTACTTTTCCTTCTCCAGGACTTAATGCTTCTGCTCCAAGACTTACTTTTCCTTCTCCTGGATTTAATGCTTCTGCACCAGGATTTATACTACCACCACCAGTCATTATTTTTTCTGAATTATGTTCATCAGAATTATCTTCTTCTAACGCATTAATTTTATCTTCTGTTTCTTTATCATATTTTTCAAAATTTCTACCTTCTTCTATAGATTTTTTCTTTTTCTCATCTAATTCTTTAATTAATTTTTCTTCTTCAGTTAATTCTTCTGATTTTTCATCATATTTATCATCAATATTTTCTAAATTATCTTTTAAATTTAATTTCTTTGCTTTTTCTTTTTCTTCTTGTTCTTTAATTTTTTTGTATTTTTCATCATTTTCTTTAATTATATCATGATCTAAATTAAAGATTTTCTTGAGTAAATAACGAATATGAGTATAATTTTTATCATTCAAACGAACTAATTCTAACGCAATATGTTTTGATAATAAATGTTGTCTAACTTCACAATAAATTAAAATCTTAACTTTATCTAATTTTGATATATTTTCATGATCTTTAATTAAAAATCTTTTATATTCATCATATAAATAAAGAACACCTTCAGGAGATTTTTTATCACAACTATTAAATGAAGGAAAAGAAATACCACCAAAAATACTCTCAAAAAATGTTCTAGGTTTTTCACTACAATTATATAATCTTTTTCTTAAAATTAATTTAAAATCAAGGTTTTCTTCTACTAATTTAATTTTTTCTAATAATTCTTCCTTTTTAATGAATATTCCCATATCTATCAATTTTTTCATACATTGATATTCATATGTTTCATCAAATTCTTCTAATCCACAAATAATTTTAAACCAGTCAATATTTTTCTTTATATAGGTATTTTCATTACATTCAAAAAGATATAAAAATAATCTTTTAACAAATTGATTTCTTTCTTCTATTAAATTTTGACAATTAACATCTTCAGGATTAAATGTTATCTTTTTAGGATCTTTTAATTCTTCTGATGTATAATTAAAAATCTTCTGAATAGTAGGAGATTTTTTATATTCAACATTTTCTAATACGATATCTTTTAGTGTTGTAACATCAACCATTCTTATATAACGATCAATTTTATCATAATCAAATATTTGTGAACTAGGAGTATATGATATAATACCTTTAGATAGTAAAATATCTAAAATAGTATTTAATTCAACTCCACCACCTGACTGAACTACCTTTTTTTGTTTTTTAATTGATTTTCTTTTACTATGTTTTAAAGGTTTATTTTTTTTCCTTAAAGTTTTTTTCTTCCTGAAAGTATTCTTTTTCAGTGTGCGTTTTTTCATATATTATAATATTATATAATATTTAAAAAAAATAATAAATATAATTAATATCTTTTATGAAAGAATGTTTAATTAGATTATTAAAATATATATATATATCGGTTACAAATACCTATCAAAAGATATAATTGGTCCATTGAATGGCAATTCTAAATCTAGATATTGAAATAAATGATTTATAAAAAATATGAAAATAAAAAATTATCTTCTAAATGATCTTGACTTTTTATGAGTACTTATTTTAGATTTCTTTTTTAAATATTTAGATCTTTTTTTAGATTTTCTTTTTTTAGATTTTTTTTTTAGTTCTTTCAAATATTTTTTACGTGACATATTTTTAGGAACTTTATTAAACCATTGAGGATATCCACCTTTTTTAATTTTTCTTTTTGATCTTTTAGATCTTTTTGATCTTCTACTCCCACCTACTTGAGCATATCCTTCACTATAAACAGGCATACCTGCAATTTGATTATCTAAACTAGCATGCCATGCTGCAGTATGTGATCCACAATTATCCATTTATAATTATAGTATATTTTATTTTTTAATTAAATAATTATATTCTTTAACACTATTTTCATCAAAAAATAATATTTCAATTGAATTTTTCTTAAATTTTAAAACTCCTACACCTAAATTTTTAGACATACAGTTTAATGAACAATCTTTCATATTCCTTAAATGAGTAACATAATCATAAGGTTTCCCCCCCGCACCAGAAACTAATATATGTAAATTATCCTTAATGATATGTTGTTTTGTATGATCATGACCGCACATATAAAGATTTATTTTATTTAAACTAAATAAATGATTTAAAAATTGTTCTAAAATAGGTTCGGCATTACCATGTCCTGATACAGAACGATAAGTATGATGACCATATAACACTTTCCAATCAGAATTAGATTTTGAAATTTTATCTTTAAAATATTCTAATTGTTCTAATATTTCTTCTTTTTTCATTAAATCTATATTAGTATCGAGAACAAAAAAATCTACTTTCAGATTTCCAAGTTTCTTAGAATAATGATAATATCTTTTCGGTAAATACCATTTCTTTGATTTTTTCGTATATTCTATTTGGTGTTTATAGTCATCGGGTACTACATGATTAAAATAAATTGTTCCGTAATCATGATTACCTAAGGTTTGATAAAATTTTAATTTAATATCTTTATAAGGTTCTTCAAAGTGCGTTATAAATTTTTTATCATCAACAGATTTTACACCATGATCATAAATATTATCACCTAATCCACAAATAAATTTAATTTTATTTTCTTTTATTAAATCTACCATTGAATCGGCAACTAACTTTTGATATTTATCTGATGTTCCATAATCTCCTATTATTATACAATTCATATAATATATAATTTATTTTAAAAAAAAATATTATTTATAATAAATGTCAGAAAGTAGTTCACAAAAAATATATGATTCAGCAGTAAAAAAATTACAAAAACAATTACAAGATTCTATAACTGGTGAAGCACAAGATATAATAGATGGTATTGATGAAAATTTTAGAAAATTAAAAGAAGAAAGAAAACGTGTTGAAAGAGAAAGACAAGAAAAATCAAGAGCAGAAGCACGTAAAGAATTAGATAGTTTAATAAAGGATAATTATAAAAAAAATCCTGCAGAAGCACTATTTAAACCAGATGGATTAGAAGTAATGTTAAATAAAGGTGAATTATGGAGGAAAAGAATATCATTAACAAGATTGTATCAACAAGAATTTCCAAAAACTAATAAATACCTTACAAGAATATGTAAAAAACAACAAACCCATATGGATATAATTCTAAATTATGTCGCTGAAAATGGGTTGAGTTATGTGGCAACTGGTTATAAAACTCCTGATGATACTTTCTTAAGAACAGTTAGAACAAGTTATGAAGATATGGATTCAGATGAACGCAGAGGTTTAAAGAGAAAATCTAATAAAAATAAATCTAAGAAAAAGAAATCAACTAAAAAGAAATCAACTAAGAAAAAGAAACGTAAATCTAAAAAAAGACGTAGATAAATTATTTAAATTTTATTTTCTTTTAATATATTAATATTATATAATGTCATTATTCTGTACAAATTATGATATAGTTATTGTAGGTGGTGGTATTTCAGGATTATTTATTGCTTATAAATTATGTGAAACTAATCTTAATATTTTATTAATAGAAAAATCAAGTTCATTAGGAGGGAGAATTCATACCATTTATAATAAAAAAGATGATATTCAGTATGAATGTGGTGCTGCAAGATTTAATGAAAATCATCATAAATTATTATCTTTAATTCATGAACTAAAATTAGAATCAAAAATGTATACTTTATCTAAAGATTTAAATAAAGTAACAAGAGAATATAAAACTAAATATAAATTAAATTTAAATTATTTATTGGATGTTTTAAAAAAATCTTATAAAAGATATCCTAGAAGTTATCTTCAAAATATTAATCTTTACCAACTATTAGTTGAAATATTTGATAATGAAACTGCCGAATTTATTAAAGATTCATTTGGATATGATTCTGAATTTATTCATTTAAATGCTGATGCTGCATTAATTATGTTTGAACATGATTTATTCTCTAATAATGATTATTATATTTTAAAAGGCGGTTTAAGTGAAATAATATTTAAAATGGAACAATTTCTTAAAAATAAATCAAATATAACTATTCTTAAAAATAATACTTTAAAAAAAATATTAAACGATAAAATTGAAACTAGTATTGATACTTATTATTATAAAAGATTAATTTTAGCAATCCCCCAATTTAATTTAAAGCAGTTAGATGAATTTAAAGATTTTAAATTACTAGATTCAGTAAAACCTATTCATTTATTACGTATTTATGCTACATATCCAGTTGATAAAGATGGTCCATGGTTCAAAGATATTAAAAGAACAACAACAAATAATTATTTAAGACATATAATACCAGTAGATTATAAAAAAGGATTAATTATGATAAGTTATACTGATAGTTTATCTGCAGATATGTTAGCAAATATGTATCAAAATAGTAAAAAATCATTAGAAGAAGCAATTCATAAAGAAATTAAAACAATTTTTAAAATTAATCCTCCAGATATGATTAATATGTATGTTCATGATTGGAACCATGAATATACAGGCGTTCATATGTGGAAACCCGGTGAAGATATTTTAAATCTTTATGAAAAAATTCTTCAACCAGATTTAAATAAAGAAATTTATATCTGTGGTGAAGCATATTCTAAAAAACAATGCTGGATTGAAGGTGCTTTACAAACATCTTATGATGTTATTAAAAGATTACATTTAGAAGATATATTTATTGAAATATCTAATCCTGAAGATGATATTGTTATTACTGAAGAAATTAATGATCCTAAAATTCATATAGATAAAGTTCTACAAAATAAAACATGGATTGCTATTGAATTTGGATCAATCGTAAAAGTATATGATATTAAAGATTGGATATCAGATCATCCAGGAGGTAATATTATTCTCGAAGGAATTAAAGCAAATAATTATTATAAAGATGGAACTGGTAAATCACCGATCGAAATGATAAGAAATATCGGTGAATATCATTATAAATCTGTAAAAAGAAATTTATTAAATAATAAAAATATTAAATATTTAGGATTATTAGATTATTAGTGAGATTTTATTTTATCAGTTTTATAAAAATAATAAATTCCTAATAGGATTGTGAATATAGCGAATATTTTTCTAAGATAATTATGATCAATTAAAACAGAATATTCAGCAGATAAACTTGCTGCGATTGTAAAGATTAATGCCATATATAATGCAGCATGCACATCTACAAATCCTTTATTATAAAATTTAAGTGCTGCAAATAAACCAATGGGAGGTAATAACATAAATAATGAAGTTCCTATTCTTTTTTTGGTTGAATCTAAAAGATTAAATAATGCTAATAAAGGAACAATTAATACTTCAGGACCAGCACCAATAACACCTGTTACTAATCCTGTTAAAATTCCTATAATAGTTAATCCTAACCAATAATTCATTATTAATATAAATATTATTTAAATAAAATATTATATATTAAATAAATGGAAAAATATGAATATCAAGATTATAAATCTTTATTAGAAGATATTACTAATGGTAAATATGTAATTAATCAACCTTTACAACTAGATGGCAATGAAATATCTTTTTTAGGAAATTTATTAAATTATCCTCATATTAATAAATCTAATATTCATAAAATATTATTAAGTATTCTTAATAAAATCAAAACTGAATTATTTAAGAATAATCTTAAGAATAATTGTTCAAAAATGGTTAAGCATGCTCAACAAGAATGGAATTCAGAAAATAATGATCTATTTTGTGATCATGATTGTAGTCCTTTAAATAACTTACCTGAACATATTCAAAATAAAAAAAATTATATAGATTTTTTAAATAAATTAGAAGGAAATTTTTCAGAACAAAAAGTTTATTCTCAAATGCTTCCTGAAAGTGATCTTGAAGAATATAGTATTTTAGAATTAAAAAATTCTATTGATGATATTAATAGTAAATGTAAAACAATCATAGATTCTTTAGATAGAGATTTAAATTTAATTGAAGCAGAAAAATATAAAATTGATAATATAGATTTATCATTATTGTTAGATTTGTCTATGAAACATATTAATTTATATCAACAATTATATACAGAAGAAGATAATATTCATGATATATCACCTAATATTCATAATTTATATATGAATTATACATTAGTATTAAATTTATTAAAAAAACAAATTAATCATATTCGACAAATAATATTAGATGTTAAACAAGATGTTTTAGATAGATGTAAAAATATTAATGGATTATTAGGAGAATCACAATCTAGTCGTGTTAGAAGTCAAAGACAGAATGAATTTTTTTAAATCGAATGCATAATAAATTTTTTTAAATTATCTTCAGTTCTATTATCACTATTAAATTTTTTTTTAGTTTCTTTAATTACTAATGTTGGAAAAAATTTAACTTCATAATCTTTAAGTAAATAAGTATTAAGTGGATTTTTACCATCTATTTTTTTAAATCTTATATATTGATGGAATTTATTTTTTAATTTGTTGAATAATGGATTAAATCTTTTACAATGACCACAATAATCGGCATAGAAATAATAAAGAGTATTTTTTCTATTATTTGGAGATTTACCTAAGATTTTAGATTTTTTCCCCCTTTTTTTAGTAGTTTTTCTTTGTTTAGTTTTTTTTTTAACTCTCCTGCCACCATATTTAGATTTAGTTTTTTTACTTCTAAGTTTTCTTCTATTTAATTTTTTAATTAATTTCTTATGCTTACTTTTCTGTAAAGATTTTCTTATTTTTTTATTTGTTAAATATAATTTTGTTTTAATAAATTTTTCAATATAATCTTCAGATAAATCATTAATTAATTCTCCTTTATGTTTTCCAAATGGCATTTTATTTTCTTCAAGTAAATTTAAAGCAATTTTATTTTTAACTTCCGGATATTTAAGAATTTTATAATTATATTTTCCATCTTCTGATATTTTTGTTCTACAAATTTCTAAATAATTATCTTTTATATCTTCTACATAATTATCATAATCATTTATGAGATTAGATATTTGTTGTTGTGTTTTACTTAATTTATAAAAATAAGGCGATTTTTTATCAATATCTTTTAATAATTTAAACTGAATATCATTTCTATTTTCTTTACCCTGTTTTAATGGTTTAAATAAATCTTTATCAAATGAAATTTTCTTACCATGGATTTCTGTATCATGAACAAAGAAATCTTTAAGAGATTTATAATTAACTAATCCCCATACAATTACTTCATTAAAAAGTTCATATGAAAAAGTTATATTTTCATAATTATATTTGGTATCTTCTTTTAATGCAATAGGTAATCTAACTTTCTTTTTATATCCTTTAACATAAGGTGAATATTTTTTTGCTATTTTAATTGCCCCCGATTTAGGTTGCTTAAACCAAGGTTTAGGATTAAATGCTGCCATATGAATACCAAACGCATTACAAGGATCTAATGCCCAACTCTGAAAAGCAAATTCCATATAATGCCATTTTCCTGAAAACCTTTTTGTTAAATAATTCTGCTCAGGAAAACAATATGAATTTTCTATAAATTTATTTCCCTGTGGTGTATCAAAATCAAATGAATAAAATCCTTTATGATATTTATCTTTACCCATCCATTTCTCAATAGGTTGTTGTAATTCTTTAATCATAGAATCATATTCTTTTTTATCAGGTTCTACTAATAATAAACCAGCATTTACATCCGCACCGGCAGGAGTATCAACATCTGTAAAAATACTTGGTATTTTATCACCATGTTTCAAAAAATCACATCTATCCCAATTAAATGATTCTAAATAAGGGATTTTCTTTCTGTATTCAACCCACCCGGCAGGACAATCTAACATAAATAATGAATCATAATAATTCATAGGAACTAAATCTGAATCAACAAAACAAACCTTTTCATATGGAAATAATTCTGGATTAAAAATATGTAACTTAAAAAATACATGCGCATATGGATGTTTTTCTGTATATCCTGGACAATTATTAAAAATACCTGGATCCATTTTAATAGTTTTTAATTTTCCTGTCCCTCCCATATCATATGGAGAAATATAAGGTACATATATTACTTTATCAAAAACTACTTCTAATTTATTTTTATCAGATTCATTAATATCATGAGTTATAAAACAAATTACATCGGCATTTGTACCTTGTCTTTTTAATCCTAATGCTGCAAGAATACAACCATCTAAATATGTTGCTTTTTTATTTTTAGGATTTGGAAACATCCCAACCGCATAAGCAAATCGTTTTGTTCCATTTTTTTTTATCATATAATCTTTTTTAGGAAGTTTTAAAGTAAATTTAGGAGAACAATAAATAAATGAGTATAAATAATTTGTTAAATAATTATCATCATGTTCATTTCTTTTTTTAGTAATGTTTTTAGTAATAACTTCATATTCAGTATATTTATTTGTTTCTTTTAACTTATTAAAATCAAGAATTGGTGGTCTGACATAATGCATTCCCATAATATTTGTTGTTATCGCATTTTGTTCTGTAATTTCTTCAGAATCCATATATATTATAGTATATTTTATTTTGACCTATTTAAGGATTATTTAATAATACAATTATAAATGGATCTTAAAAATATTCTAGATGAAACTGAAAATGTTGATTTAAAAAAAAATCCTAATGTAAAAGTTTATAAAAAACCAATACAATTAAAAGATATAGAAAATAGAAGCAAAACAAATTTAAATGGTATTAAAGATAATAATGATATTAGTGATTGTGATATTAATAAATTAATTGATTTAGAAAAAGATAAAATTTATCAACAAACATGGACAAAACTAGATAATGGTTCTAAACTTACTAAATTACAAGAATATTCTATTAAATTAAGTGTAGAACATGAATTAAATGATAATCAAAAAAATAAATTAATGAAATTATTAATTAATGCTTGTAATAAAGGTAAATTAAATAAAATTTCAGAAGTTGAATATAATAAAGAAAAATGTGAAATTACAAATATTAAAGTATTAATTTTTAATTCTGATCTAAAAACATTTTCTTTAAAAATTTCTGAAAATAAATCAAAATCAAAAAATAGTTCTAAATCTAATATCGAAAGATTATTAAAAAATTAAAATTCTTCATCTAAATCAAATACATCAGAAACTTCTGAATCAGCATTCGGATTCGATACATTTGAATATTCTCCAACTCTCTTTTCAAAGAAATTTGTTTTTCCTTGAACTGAAATCAATTCCATCCATTCAAAAGGATTTACAACATTATATATTTTTGATAATCCAAACATTAATAACAATCTATCAGCAACATACTCAATATATTGTGACATTAATTTATTATTCATCCCTATCAATGCACAAGGTAATGATTCTGTTATAAATTCTTTTTCTGCCACTACTGCTTCTTTAATTATTTCATATACTTGTTCATCATCGGGTTTATTTGCCAAATTATGATACATTAGTACCGCAAATTCAGTATGTAATCCTTCATCTCTACTAATTAATTCATTACTATGACATAATCCTGGCATTAATCCTCTTTTCTTTAACCAGAATATTGAACAAAATGATCCTGAAAAAAATATACCCTCAACAGCAGCAAATCCTATAATTCTTAAAGCAAAAGGTGTAGTATTATTAATCCATTTTAATGCCCAATCTGCTTTCTTTCTAACACTAGGTACAGTATCAATAGCATTAAATAAATGTTTCTTTAATTTATTATCTTTAATAAATGTATCTATCAATAATGAATAAGTTTCAGAATGAATATTTTCCATAGCAATCTGAAATCCATAAAAGAATTTCGCTTCAAGAATCTTTACTTCTTGACAAAACTTCTCTACTAAATTTTCATTTACAATTCCATCACTTGCTGCAAAAAATGCTAAAACATTATTAATAAAATATCTTTCATTATCAGATAATTTATCATTATAATCTTTAATATCTTTAATTAAATCTAATTCTTCTGTTGTCCAGAAATTTGCTTCTGCTTGTTTATACATTTTCCAAAAAGGTTCATGTTGAATAGGAAAAATAACATAACGATTTTCTTCTTCTGCCAACAATTTTTCGGAATTACTCATTTCAGTAATTATTATTAATATTTTTTTAAATATCCTTTATTTTTTGCCAAAAAATAATCTAAAAATCATACATTGTTAAATAAATTGCCGGAAGAGTAATTGTTACACTTAATGAATAACTTATCATACCTTCTGTATCATCCCTTAAAACATAATATCCTGAGGCACCATAAAATAATACTAATCCTACTATTTTTAATCCATCAATCAAAGTAAAATCTTTATTACGATTAAATAATCTATAACCAATAAATACTGTTGAACAAATTAAAACTAAAATATAAATCATTATAGGATTAATTGATATTTCCATTTATATAAATAAATATTTATTTTTTAAAATTAATCTTCATCATCTGAAGATGTTATTGATCTTGTTGAAGATAATATACCGCCCCCTACAGATATTAATATTAAACAACAACACATTAATACTGAAGGTCCTGCCGCAAAAATCCATCCTAACATAGAATTACACCCTTGTGAATCACAACCCATTTTTATAATAAAGAAACAAGGAATTGTACAAGATAAAAATCCACATAATATAGATAATAATTCTCCTGCTGATTTTGTCATTTTTTGATCAGATTCATCATCAGAGATTAATTCATTAGAAATACTCCCAAAATTACAAACACATCCTATCCCTACACATAGCAAAAATAAAAGCATCGGATAACATTGAAAAATACTAGGACATTCAGACATATATAATATAAATTTAAAAAAAAAATAAATATATTATTATTATGATTTATTATTTATTTGATTTAGATGATTGTATTGTTATTCATCCGCCTAATAACAGAGATATGTATAAACTAAAACCTGACCCTACTCTTCAAAGATTATTTAATAATTTAAAATATAAATCTTTTATTTTTACAAATGGAACCTATGGTCACGCTGAACTTGTTTTAAATAATATGAAATTATTTAACTTTAAAAAAATTTATGCCAGAGATACTATTCCTTATATGAAACCTCATATTAAATCATTTGATTTTGTTAAAAAAAATATATTATATCAAGATTATAATCAAGATTTTACTAATACTTTTATTTTTTTTGAAGATACATTAGAAAATCTTAAAACTGCGAAAAAATTAGGATGGATAACAATTTGGATTCATCCTAATTTTAATACAAAATATCATTATGATTTTGTTGATTATAGTTTTCCAAATATTTATGATGCTCTATATAAAATTAATAAAATAAAATTTTATTAATAAATTTGATTAATATTATTCTATTATAATAAATGTCATTGAAACTTATTTTAGGATGTATGTATTCTGGAAAAACAACCGAGATTTTAAGAATAGTTAATTCATTAAAACATATCAATGAAATACCTATAATCATTAAACCTAAAATTGATGATAGATATTCTTCTGATAAAATCAGCACCCATAATAAAGAAAAATATGATTGTATAACCTTAAATAATTTAAATGAATTTAAAAACCCTATATCAAGTAATTATATCATCATAGAAGAAGCACAATTCTTTAAAGATCTTTTATTATTTATTATAGATCAAGTAGAATTAAGAAAAAAAAATGTTATTGTTGTTGGATTAGATGGTGATTCTGATAGAGAAAATTTTGGTGAAATACATAAACTTTTACCTTTATGTGATGATATAGTTAAATTAAAAGCATATTGTTCATTATGTAAAAATGGAACACCTGGTATATTTTCTAAAAGATTATCTAATAAAAAAGATAAAATATTAGTTGGTTCAGAAGGAGATTATATTGCAGTTTGTCGAAAATGTTATCTTAAATAAATTTGATTAATTTAATTTAATTAAAAAAAATAAATGGCAATTTGTTTGACTGCTGGAGAACAATCTGAAAATCATGTTGGAATGAAGATTAATGGTAATGGATTATCAGATAACGGATTTTCAAATGATGAATTATTACTTATTCAAAAGAAATTATTAGAAAAAGAAATTAGTTCTAATTATTATTGCATAGGTGATACAAATGAAGATAAAGCAGGATTGTTAATTATTAAAAATGGTCTGAAAACTATTTTCAATATTGATCCAAATGAACTATATAAAGAACAATTAACTTTCGAATGGGATAAAAAATACTGGGATAGAAGAAGACAAAAAGTACTTAACAAACATGCAAGATATAATGTTTGTTATGGAACAGATTTTCAAGAACCAAATTATGAAAATGGAAAAGGAACAATTATTTCATATGAAAAAGTTCCATTATTAAATAAATGGAAATCATCATTAGGTATATTATTTGGAGAAAAAGCAAATGATTTAGAAGTTGAAGGAAATTATTATTATAATACTAAAAAATGTGGAATAGGTTTTCATGGAGATTCTGAAAGAAAAAAGGTAATTGCATGTTCATTAGGTGAAAGTCGTCCTATTCATTGGCAATGGTATCAGTATTCTAAACCGATAGGTGAAAGAATAAAATTTACCCTGGATAATGGTGATATGTATATTATGAGTGAAAAAACTACTGGATATGATTGGAAAAAAAGAAATATTAAAACACTTAGACATGCAGCCGGAACTAAATATGTTAAATAATAATTTTATGTGTTTTACATGTTGTTTTAATTGAATCTTTAAATCTTGTTACCATAGGATCATAAGTTTCATAAGATTCATATCCCTGTAAACAAATTCTAACTCTTGAACAAATATTGCATTCACAATTATTTGTTTTTATTTTTCTCCATTCCTTAGAAGCATTATTAATTACAATTTCTTCTTCTTCTTCTTCTTCTTCATCATCGGATGATTCATCATTCATAATAGAATGTGCTTTTTCTAGTGATTCTTCCATATCTTCTTTTGACATAGTATTCATTAATCTATAAACCAAACCTGAAATAACATGATCTCCTGTTAGTTCTTCTGAATTTTCATGTTCACAAATAATTTTAGAAATTTTCATGGCAGAATTCATTTGGGCGATATAAACTTTCATAATATTCATAAGTGCTTCTTCAGTCATATTTTCCATATTTATCAGTATTTATAAAAAAAATTAAAATATTAATCAAATTTATAATATCAAATGTTAAAGTAAGATACTATCCCCTTAAATCGGAGTTTCGTCACGGATTTATGTGTATCTTCATTTATTTCCATATTTCAAAATCGCTTAAAAATTTTGATACTTTTAATTCATCTACTTCACCAGTATCCTCTAGAAATTTAGCGATTAAATAAGATGAAATAGGATCTGATTTAAAAGATTCTTCTATAGTTTTAAATATATATTCTTTAAAAAAAATAAATTTGTTAAGAAATTCTTGACTATAAAAATCAATAAAATGTTGTAAATACTTTTCGCAGTATTGGAATGATATCTCCATTAGTAGTTTCATTAATTTCTCCTTTATAATTTTATCGACTTTGTTTATCTCATCATCATCATCATTATCATCATCATCATTTGCTTCGCTAAGAATGGGCATGGCGATTCCTTTTTCTTTTTCTTTTTTTAATTTCAGAAATTTAATATTTTCATTCATTTCTTTTAAATTACTTTTTAACTCCTTTCCCTCGGCAATGTCAATCATCTGGGCGACTGATCTATAACTAAAATCCCCATACGATTCCATATTAAAAAATTTAAAATTTTCTGTATCTACTCCATTACTTAATTTATATAAACAATAAAAACCTATCATTTGTATTATATTTAAATTTATTTTTCCACTAAAAGCACCACCACTTAAAAAAGGTAACCACTTTGTTGCCAGATGCCAGCGATCATCTACCCTTCTATCCCCGGAGGGCATTCTGCGGATATCTTTTAATGCCATATAACAATTTACATATGAGCCTACTAATTGATGTAGATATACATTTGATCTTTGTTCATTTATCTGAGTAGTATTTTTATTGCAATGTGTTACATCTTTATATTTCGCAGATTTTATATTTGATTTATGAATATATTTATCAAAATTTACCCCCATTTGATGGCAAACACATATAGGGTCCTTAATAGTACCATAGAATTTAACAATAGGTGTATGTATTGTCATCGGTAATAATGAAATAAATGGTTTATTTACCTTAAGTTGTACAATTATTCTAATTATTGGATTTCTCATTTTTTCAGAACTTAATAAAATAATTAATGCTTCTACAATTTCTATATTAGTGGGCGACCGCGGATTGCCTTCATCGTTAAGGGGTTTTAAAATTTGTTCCCTTAATTCATGTATTTCACCCATAATACCTTCCCAATCATAAAAAAAACAACCGAATATGGTTCTTAAATGATTAATATATATATCTCGTAATTCACTTAAATAACCTGTTTTCTTTTCTTCTAGGTTTATAAATGATAATATATCAAAATAAATTATATCTAAAAGGTATAATACAGGATGAATAACGAAAAAATTTCCAGTTTTTGATATTGCCTGATTTTTAAATAGATTATTGTATATAACACCGCTTAGACTCCCTGCTCCGTGATGTAATGCATAATCTTTATAAACTATATTAAACTTAGCAAAAAACGATTTCTGCTTTTCTAATGCATTTATCATTTGTTTTTTTTTAGACCATCCTACATATTGCTCACCACAAGGATCTAATATACATTTGACTTCTTTTATCCCTTGTTCATCAGTAATCAGAAACGACAGAGCGGGGGCGGTGGCGTCTGGCATCTCCTTCCAGAGAATCCTCTGTATCGTTGACTGCTGAAAATGTTCGTTACAAAATTCTGGAAAATTTTCATATGTTGTATTACTCCCTCCATATAAATTATTAACTCTTTTAATTCTTTTGTTTGTATATTTAACTCTTTTCTTTGTATATTTAATTCTTTTCTTTTTATACTTAACTCTTTTATGGGTTTTTTTATTCTTTCTATTAATATTTTTTTTAGAATAGATATTTAAATTTGTATTTTTCTTAGACATATTTAATATTATAATATAAAAAAATTTAATTAAATTTATCACTATTACAAAATTATTTAGTTGTAAAGAATCCTTGACCTAATTGAGTATCAAAATGGAATTTAAGTTTTCTTGAAAAAGTAGGTTCATTATGAACTGTAAATACCATATCTTTTCCTTCACCTAATAGTATATTTAAAATATTATCCAACATAGTTTCTGTCATAGAATTATCTTTACCATATTTAGAAATAATAGTTTCAATAAGCGTTGTCATTGTAATTTTCTGCCTGGATAACAACCGCGAATAGTAGAAACGTAATCTTGTCTTGATACGGACATTATTGATTTTAATAATTTCTTAAAATTATTTCAAATTTATATATATTTTAAATTTGTTATAATAAGTTTATAAATCATATCTGTTAATTCATCATTAGATAAAGTATTTTTGTTTTTGAGATTATTTAATACATTTTCTATATTATCGCTACATAATGAAGAAATGTTATATATTTTATTTTCAGAGTGGTTAAATTTTTCATTTAAATTAATTTCTAATAATTTTTCAGATATAATATAAAATATTCTCATTGATATTATAGAAATATTATCATTAGTGAGAGATTTAATTTCATCCGAAATCTTATTTTTTAAAGTCATTAATTAATAATAAAAAAATTAAGATTTTTTTCTATTATTATATAAATGAATAAATCTGATTTACTTAAAATTGCTGTAGGATTATTATTATCTTATATAATATATACTATGTTTAATACAAATAAAGCACCAGGTTGTGGTAATTGTCCTGATTGTCAATCAAATGGTTGTGAAAATTGTCCAGGATGTCAATCAAATGGTTGTGAAAATTGTCCAGGATGTCAGTATTAAACCTTTTCCAAAATTATCCCATGATTACCTCTTTCATAAAATCTTCTAACAAGTTTAACAGATTTTTTATTCAAAATAAGATTTTCAAGTTCTCCTTTCTTAAAAACATAATAATATCTTTTACCTAAAAGTTTTTTAGATTTATTTCTCCAATCAACATAATTTTCTTGTTCTATAAATTTTCTTCGAGAATCTTGTTCTTGTTCTAATGCCCAAACGAGAATAAGGATTTTACCACCGGGTTTTGTAATACGAATTAATTCATTAATTGCAAGTTTGCGTTTACATTCAGTTGAAAGATGATGAAGTACAGCAATACACATGGTATAATCAAAATAATTTGATTCATAAGGGATATTTAGTACATCTCCTTCAACAACATTTAATTTTTGATCATTACAGATTTTAACAAGTTCTTTTGAGAAATCACATCCATAATTATGACAATCTTTTCTATACAACATATTTTTACCATTTCCGCAACCAATATCACCAATATAAGAATTTGCTTCAACTCCATCAAGAAATTCTTCTACACAAGTCCAAGGTCTATATCTTGTATCAGAGAATTCTTTTGCGATTGTATTATAAACATGTTTAACGTAAAGTTCTTCAATTGACATGTTTTATAAAAATTAATAAATTAAATCAAATTTATAATAATTTTATTATTAATTAATAAATGAAATGGTGGTTGATTCTTATTATTTTTTGTTTATTATTTTTAGTATTAAATTGTAATAGTGATAATACTGAAGGATTAGTTGATTCTAATGAAATAGAATTATTTGAAAGATTAATGGAAAATTTTAAAGAAATTTTTCCTGATAGAAACAGAAATTCTGGGGGCGTTCAGTTTTTTGATTATATTTTAAACAATTTAAATCCTACAATAAATGAATTTATTTTATATAATAGATTTTATTGTTCCGTAAGTGGTTCTCCTATAGATCCAGGAAGAGAAAATAGATTTGATTTAATTAAAATAAAAGATTTAGAAGGTAATGAAATTTGTGGTAATTATTACAGATGTTGTATTCCTTGTAATTGTGATATAATGAAATATGGTTTAGTTGAAAATATGACATTTAATTTAAGTGATGGAGAATATTCTTGTTATGTAATAACTATACCTGATCCTTGTAAAAAAGAAGATGAAATACCAAAAGAAGTTTCTAGTTTTGAATGTTCTAATTCAAAAACATTAAATGGTGTTCATTCAGATTCAGGAAGATTAATAACTGGATTACTTCATGATGCTGAAATTTGTACAGAAGAACAAAAAATTAAAATAAAAGAATCTGAAATAACCGGACCTTATTGTGATAAAAGAAATAGTTTATCTTTTGAAGAAATAAAGGGTGGTATGGGTGATATTTTTGTAAAATTAGCAAGTTTAACAAATGAAGATTTTAAGGGATTTTATGATGATAGTATAATAAATTCTAATGTTATTACTAAATTTAAACCTATATTTCAGAATTCATCCCAATTTGAAAGATAATCCATCTGCCATTTCATAGAAACTATAGATGCTAATGTATTAAAATTTATGACCATATTAATAATTAATAATATTTTTTTTTTATTTGTAATTATATAATAATAATGAGTAATGCAAAATTTATAGATGCTGTTGAAAATAATAATATTGATATTGTATTACAAATGATTGATGAAGTTAAAGGTAATCCAGAAGGATTATATAAATTATTAACTTCAAGAAATGGACTATTAAGATTTACCCCATTAATGATTGCTGTTAGAAGAGATTATATAGAAATTTCCAAAATATTGCTTGATGCTGGAAGTATATTTAAACCAGAACAACATGTTAATTTAACAAGTAGGGCGGGAAATTCAAGTTTATGGAATGCTGTTAATAATGAAAATATAAATTTAATTGAATTATTAATATCTTTTGGTGCTGATGTAAATGTTAGAAATAATACTGGAACTTATATTATTGATTCAGCGATTCGATCAGGGAATAAAGAAATAGTAAGAATGTTAGTTGAAGCAGGAGCAACAATGAGACCATTAAGAATTTTTAATGATATTGTAGAAGATAATTTTTTAAAAATATCACCTGAAGAACTTGAAAGATTATTAAGTGAAAGTTTAATTGATTTAGATGAAATAGATAAATCAGAAATGATAAAACATAATATTTTAACACATATTTTAGATATAGGTAATGAAAAAATTTTATGGGATCCCTTTAATGATTTTAATCGTAGTCCTAAAGAAAAACAAGAAATGATAGATAAATTTATAATGATTTTTGATATATTAATTAAAAATGGAATAGATGTTAATTTCAAAACTTCGAATGGGTGGACAGCATTAGAGTTTCTTTTAGAATTTTTCCCAATAGAAATGAATGAAGTATTAGTCCCAATGTTATTAAATGCTGGTGCCTATTTAACTATTGATCGCGTTAATTATCCAGAAATAATTAAAAATATAAAAAAATTATCAGAAAGAATTAAAAAAGAAATTCCTATAAAAGGTATTAAAACAATAGATGATATACGTGAAAGTTCTATAGAACTATCAACTAAAGAATTTGTTAGTAACAAAAAACATAAAAGAAGATTAGATGAATTAATAAAAACTTTAAATGATACACATGATAGATTTGATCAAACATATATGCCATTAGATAAAATTATTGAACAAATATTTTTAACAAAACAAATTAGATGTCAAATGATGAAATTAATATTTCCAGATGAAAATTATAAAATGGGAGTACATACGCAAAGAGAAGAACCGGAAGGCACCTCGCATATAAGTGATTTTTTTAAAAAACATAGAGAAATAAGTAAATCTATATCACAAACAACATCCGAACAGAGACCTATGATAATTCCTAAGATACATATTGGACAGATAATAAAATTAATGCTCCCATTTTTTGAAGTATTAAGTGAAGAATATTCCCATAATGATGAACCTGAACCTGAAAATGATCAACCACAACAAAATTTAGAAAGTATTGATGAAAATATAAATATAGAAACAGTTGAAATAAAATATGATAAAAAAAAAGGCGAACATATAACGAAAGTTATAAGGATAACAAATTATGCAGATAGAGTTAAAAGTTTAAAAAATCTTCAGAAAGTTAACAAAACATTTGACATAAATGAAAAAATTACTCAAATTGATGATATATTAAGTAAATTATCGGAAAAATCTAAATTCAAACTTTCCCTAATATCTTCAAGACAATATTTATTAGATTTAATACATACACCTGGAAACGCTGAATCACTTTTATTAGATAGTTTTAAAGATTTACGATATTTATTTGAATTTCATAATGAAATAATTAATGGTGATATGGCGAGTATGAGTCATTTTTATGGGTTTGTGGATTATACCTCAAAAATACCTTCATTAAATTCTAATACCATCTGGTTATTACAATTATTAACATTTAAAACCGTTCATCAAAAAGAAATTATGAATATGGGATTAGTGTTATGTTTAGATTTACTCAAAGATAAACCTACAACTGGAGAATTAGATATTATACAAAAGACAATAAAACATTTTGACACACAAGTTTCAGAATCTATGAGTGAAACAACATGGGGTGAAATAACAGAAGAACTTTTAAAGGATGCAAAAGGGTCAAGATTAGTTGAAAAAATATTAGAAAATTTCTCAAGAATAGGAATTTTAGAGACATTATTAAATGAAGAATTTGTTATTGAAGATAGGATTTATACTTCAGGAGAAAAACCTGTTGTTTTTGATGTTGTAAGTAAATCCCTATACGATCAAGGTAATGATCATTATAGAAGACCGGAATTATATAATGTTGAATTACTAAAAGAAGAATTATTATCCCATAATAGGGCAAATCCTACAATAAATGATTTATTAGCATCTGTTAGAGTTGATCAAATGGCACATAGAGATGAATGCGCGCTTAGAGGAAGTCATATTGTTAAAAATGATTATGTTGAACTTGAATCACAATTATTGAATATATGTTTCGATTTAAAGAGAAGTTTATGTCAATGTACAGCAGTATTTATACATAATAAAGATCAAGAACAAAGGAAAGAAGTAGAAAGATTAAATGATTTAGATGAAGGAATAATGAAAGTTATTTTAGAAAGAAAAGATATTGAAAATAAAAGTTTAGAAGAATTACTTGATATAGCTAAAGCATATGGAACACCAGATGAAAAATTATTAAGAATGATTCATAGTATTAATTATGCCGCCGATAATGAATTACCATTTATCAAAGATTATTTACTAAATTATATATTAAGTTATGGACCTAAGGGAGATAGATCAGAGGGAACTGGATTACAACCAGAAATATTAAGAGAAAGATTATTAGATAGTTATAAAAGAGAAGTACAGGTTATAGAATCAAGGAAATTAGAAAAAAATAGTTTGAGATTCCGGATGCAACCGGAACTGGAATCGCTGGGAACAGCAATTTCTGTTAGATATAAAGGTTCTGAAGGATTTAGTGGGAGAAAAATATTTTTGAAAGCAATAAATCATTGTCGTCCATATATTCAGGAAGTTCAAATGTTAGTGAAATTAAGTAGAAAAGATGCAATATCTGTGGAAGTTTCAATGCAACCATTTTTACACAAAAAAGCATTAGAAAAATTATCAGAAATTAAAAAAATAAAATTAAGTGAATTAAAATCTACATTAAAAAAATCCTCATTAAATGATCAATTAAGAACTGAAATTAAAGATAAAATGTGCGAATTAAGTGCTACAGGTGAATATAAATTACTTACTCCGGCACAGAGAATATTAAGTTTAAAACCAAGTGATAAATCGCAATTACTTGCTTCTAATATATTAAATAAAGATAATAAATTAGAAGATATTGAAGAAGGTGACCTTGAATTTAGTTCAAGTTCAAGTTCAACTAATCCGGATGATTTATATTATGGTTATCCTGAAGAATTAGATACAATACTAGATATAGGAAGTATAAAACAAATGATAAATGAAGTATTATTTTTTAGAGATGATCCATTAAATCCCGAACCAAGATATGGAAGAGATCCTTTAAAAATATTTTTAAAATTTGGTTTAGATTTAGAAAATGATAGAGAATTAATAAATAAATTATATGATTTTTTTTATATACAAGAATATACAAGGTTTAATGATATACCACCACCTGCTCACTATCAAACAAGAACATCTGAAGAAAGGTTAAGAGAATTACAACAAATTTTGCCTACTACGTTACTTCAAGAGTTAGCAGAATCCCCGGTTGATGAGATACTAGCAAGAATGAACCAACAAGATCTACCACCAGGTTATGTATATCCTGAGGTTGGTCCACCGCAAGTTGATGATTTATTAGAAAGATTAAGTCGTTTACAAGGGAATCATGAACCGGTACCCGAACAAGGACTACTCGATAATGCTGATGATGCGCAAATTGCGTGGGGAATGAATGCAACCATGGACGATGACCATCCAGAATCTCCCGAATCAGAAAGAGGAGCAAGAAGAAGAACAATTAAGAAAAAAAAACGTAGATTAAAAGAACCTTTAAAGGAAATATTAGATAAAACTTTAAAAAAAAAAGTTGTAAAAAATAGAAATAAATCCCATATTAAAAAAAGAAATAGATTATCAAACAAAAAACCTAAGAAAAATTAATTTTTACATGTAACACATTTTTTGATTTCTTTAAGTTCTGATTCAACATAATTAAATCGTTGATCAAGTTCTTTAAATTTTTCTTCAAAAACGCACATTTTCCCATGAATATCATAAAGTAATTTATTAGTATATTCTTCTTTTTTTTCAAGTGCTTCAACTTTTAAACCCAATGAACCTAATTTTTCAGAATGTGTTCCTATTTGAAAGATTAATCCACCTGCAGTTGCCATTGTAGCAACTATAGGTGCTAATGTAGTAAAATTTATACTCATTAATTAGTATAATATATATTATATAATATTTTAAAAATAATTACATATTTTTTTTATATGTTAATATAAAATGATTGATAAAAAAACAAAGAAAAAGAGAATATCAAAAAGATCTTCACTAAGAGTATCAAGGATTAATAGTAAATCAAGAAAAGTAAATAAAAATCATAAAGTTAATAGAAGTATTAAGAAAATTTCTAAAAAGAAATTAAAAAAATCTATTAGAAAAACTCTTAATAAAACTCTTAATAAAACTCTTAATAAAACTCTTAATAAAACTCTTAATAAAACTCTTAATAAAAGAGGTAGAAAAACTCTTAATAAAACTCTTAATAAAAGAGGTAGAAAAACTCTTAATAAAAGAGGTAGAAAAACTCTTAATAAAAGAGGTAGAAAAACTCTTAATAAAACATTAATGAAAGGTTCTGGTAAAAATAGATCAAGAAAAAATCATGGTAAAGTATTTTATGGGGGTATGAATGGACAGAGAGGAGACGGCGACGCCGCCGGCGGAGGCGGAGACGGCGACGGCGGAGGCGGAGACGGCGGCGGCGGCGGAGGCGAGGACGATGAGTTGACTCAGTTGACTCAGTTTAAAAAAATACGAGAGAATATTTGTTTTATATCAGATATTTTTAAACAAGTAAAAATGAATCCTCATAAAGTACAAACAAGTATTTCAGATTTGTTGAGCAATATTGATGCAAAATTAAATTCTGCTGAAAATACTAATTTTAGTACATTAGATTTTATAAAAGATAAATTAGATAATTTGAATCTTTCCACCACGGTTGGTCGGATTACCGAAAAAGAAGAGGCGGCGGCGCAGGAGGCGGCGGAGGAGGCGGCGGAGGAGGCGGGACAAAAAAAATACGCGGAAAGCTTACAACGCGACAAGACGGAGGCGGAGGCCCTGGCGGACGGCAGGGATGCGGGCCTGGCGGCGGGCCAGGCGGCGGGCCAGGCGGCGATGGACGCGATAAAGGATGATAAAATAAAATTATTAACAAAAAGAGATACCATAATTGGTATGTTAAATAATCAAGAAGTAACTAAAATAGACGAAATATTTAAAGGTTTTTCGGAAGTATTATGTCCGAGATCCCTGGTGTGTGTGTTACGGAGATTTTATAAAAAAAGAGAAATAGACCCGGAATTAGTCCAAGAGGTCTTAAATTACACTAATAATGTAATAAAAATAATAAATGAAATAAATTTAGTATCAATAATAAAAGAAAAAAATGATTATGATACAGAAATTAAACCTGTTGAAGGAGATGATATTATAGCGGTGACGGAGATAAATGAAATTAATGAAATTAAAAAATTAGACGAAGACGAAGCCCAGCAGAAACGCATTAATGAATCAAAAGTAAAATATAATGATTATTTATTAAGTATTTTACAAGAAACTAATTTTGAATTAATGAATATTTATAACAACATATCATTCTTACATATAGAGATTAAACGTTTATTATATGAAGTAAATAACGGATCATATAATCAAAATATTAATTTTTTATATATTTATGAAAATATAGGAATATTATTTGAAGGTTTAGTAAAAATATCTATTTCACCTATGTTTAATTACCAAATACTAAATGAGTGGGCAAATGTGTTGGGTTTCACTAAATCCAACGGCGGCGCGAAGACTATTTTACATGAATATTTGCCAGCGTTTGCGGAGGAGTCCATAAACCCATCAGAGTTTTCGGAAGAAGCCTGGACCCAAGATGATTGGAAACCAGTATTTAATTATTTTATAAATGATATTCTAATAATTCTTTATGAATTTTATAATTGCTTTATTTTATTTTTCCCGGAAAAGTTAAAGTTCATGGAAGAAATGAAAGTTCTCTTACAAAGTAATTTTATAGGAGGAATTAATAAATTAATTGAAAATTTCAAAGTTATCAGTCAAAATTTCAAAGTTATCAGTCACCTATATAAATCAATTATTGATAGATATGAATATTATTCTTATTATATGTTAAATACACATTTAAATGAATCATCAAATGAAGAAGACGAAGAAGGCGAAGAAGACGAAGAAGAAGAAGAAGAAGAAGAAGAAGAAGAAGCAAAATCAAATAATTTTTTTGATAAAATCTTGCAAATAAGAAATAATACAAATAATGAATTTAAAAAAAAAGATAATGAGCGTATTTCAGATTTAATACAAAGTTGTGAAAAAACTGAGTTCCCGGTCCCTCAGGGACCGGAGTGGGTAGAGTGGTTGGAAATTTATTATGAAACGGATATATCAGCACGATTTGATGATTCTGAATATTATTCTATTAAAACCCTTTCTGATTTAACTACTATACCATTAGAATTTTTAAAATTTTTAGAAATAGGTTTTTATAATAAACTTAATATTATAGCAAGTGAAAATATTACACAACAAATTAATCAATATGCCACGAATTTTATAGAACAAAGATTAATTGAACATAATGTAAAACAATTTAATATCTATAGTAAATTTCTTAAAATTCATAAATTAGAAAGCATATTTGGTATAGAAATTGATGATGATCTTGTAAAATTATTAGATTTCCAGATGCCGGGGGCGGCGGCGGCGCACGCGGCGGCGGCGGCGGCGAAGGCGGAGGAGAAGGCGCGTTCGCCGCCTTCGCCATGCGAATTTATTGAAATAATAATAAACAAAATACTAACAACAACGTGGGAGCAGGATATATCCATCGTGGACGACGATGAGCGGCTACGAACCAGCCTACAACGCCTGAAGGAGCAGATCGAGGATTCTATTGATATAAAAAATATGAGTAGCATGCAGCAGGGATATTTCACCACAGCGAGGGATAATATCCCCATATCCGTTAAATCAGCGGAATTTAAAATGTCCGAAGCCGTTGCCGCCGCCGCATCCGCCGAAGCAGCAACGGCAGCATTTCCACTGGGAGGTGGAGAGTTAAAAATTATTGAAGACTGGGAAAATCACTTGATTGTGACAAAAAATTTAGAAGGTCTTAAAAAATATTTCCCATTAAAAAATCTTGGGATTATAAATAATATAATATTTGATGGAGTAACATCCATAGATGGAGATGAATATGAACCTTTATTTAAATTATTTTTTTCTATTGATAAAAAAATAAATAATGATTATAAATATTTAGAAGTATTTATTAATACAATACATAAAAATATGATAGAAAAAATTACTGAAATGGTAGGTTATCTAGAGCAGAAACACATGGAGGCGAATCGATTGGGCGTGCCCACGGAGTTTGGCAACCCGGAAACACTTGTTAGTGAATTATTAAAAGGTTTGTCAAATTATAAACTGTATTATGATTCTATAACTAAAAAACAGAATATACATCTTAAAAAATATGTGAAAGAGTTAGAATCTTTAAATGTTGATGTTGATGTTGAAGGTAATGAAGAAAAAATTCCTGAGTTTACTAATAATTTATTACGTATATGCAATGATCCTGAATTTAGCGTCTTGGGAAAAAACCTCCTGAGCGACATTAAGAAACTGAGTAATAATCAGACAGAAGACGTAGACGTGCATGCTGCATGGATACATAAACATTGGAATGTCTTTGAGAATATAAAGCAAAAGATGAGGTTAGGTCAACTGCTTATCATCCCCGAAGAGATGACGCGTCAGTACGGGGATCTAAGATTTACCAAGGATGAAATACATTGGATTATGTTTTTGGATACAATAAAAGGTTCCGACATCGCCGACATGGTGGATCTTAAAAACGGCGGACTACCCGATGAAATGACACTCGGCGAGATCGATGGGTTGTTCGAAGAAGTTGTTCTTGACTCAGATATCCAAGGAAAACATGATGGTGGAAATCCCGATGGAAACACCTCGTTACCAATGGCGATAGACGGTATGTGGGAATCGACACACGATGTCCGTAAGGCGTTGAAGCCGGCGGCGGCGGGGTTCAAGGAATTAGTTCTTGTCTCAGATATAAAGAAGAAGCTGAAAAATAAGATGACCACCACACAGATTAAGTTGCTGTTCGCCCCCGTCGCCGAGCGCGAGCGCCGGGAGGAGTACGACGGTGTTGCGATCACTAAGGAGGAGTGGGAAACCGTCTTCGGCGTGTACAATAAAATCGTGGAGGAGGCGCCGCGCACCAACGCGCTTTGGCGAGAAAGAAATGCCCGGATAAACACTTTCAATATGTTGATGAATCCGACCGCGATACCCAATTTAGAAAACCTCAGCGGTTTCGAGACACCTCCCATTATGAATTCCTCAGAGTGGGCGCCATTGATGCTGGTGGTCTATAATATATATGGTGAAATGCTCCGCGGCCCGGCGGCCTTGGCGCGGCAACCGGCAGGAGAATTAGATTTCAGCAACCATAAAAAATATATCATTAATCTAATAATAGATATAATAGAAACGCAGGTAGAGAATCTAATTAATGAAATGAATAAAATATTTAAATATATTACTGAGGGAGCCGAGTACATCCTCTCGCCCGGGCCTTTTCAAGCTGAAGCGGAGGACGCTAAGAGAGCGATCCAGCAACTGCATACGGAGACGTCAAACAAGAACTCGAGTTATACCGCTACTATATTCCGTATCCGGGCCATCGTCAAGGTTGCTGCAGATGCAGATGCCAACATGGAAATCCTATCGGAGTTAAACAATGAATTCGCAAACCTATTGGAAAATATTAGGTTATACATAGGATCCCTGAAACAAGCAGTGAATAACTCCGGCATCCTTGGCACGCAATGGGGGAATCGAATTATTTATATGATAAACGAATTCGCTGAAATCCTAGGCCGTACTACTAGTATTAGTATAGGACATGGAATATTTGTTCATTCCATCTTACCTGATACATCCCAGCAAGTGCTGAATGAAATAGAGCGAAGGTATATGTTTTCATTTCATTTGATGTATAAGTTTCTAATGAATGTTCTTGTGATCATCGTGAATGAGGAGGAAACCGACCGCGCACTGGCCCACCAGGCCCGGGATGAGAAGATACAGGAATGTATTAACCAAATGCTGGTACTGTTAAAATTGGACGCGGAGTTGGCGGCGGCGGCGGCGGCGGCGGGGGATGAACTTAACCATCCCAGTCTAAAGGAAAAAATAATTGACCTATTAATAGGTCCTGATCGCAACCATGAGGAAATGATAGGTAAAGATTTAATCGTATATCAAAAGCAATTGGAAGATACCCTCAGAGAAGGAACCGGATTATCTTTCAATTTTTCACTTCACATGCCGCCTCAGAATTTTAAACTAAATGACATATTATATAAAATAAAAAACAAACTTGTATATGAGCCCAAGCAGCAAGTCCACGATGCAATGGGAATCCCTGCGTTTATATACGCACCCCACTCTGACCGGGTGAATGTCCCGTCCCTTGATGCGGGCGGCGTCACAGAGTCCATTAATATTTATGATTCGATCGAATTATTCAGAATTATTATTAGTTCGGGACGAAATATTCTTCAAAATAAAATAGAATATAAAGAAAAAGAAATTAGATATATGGTTGATAAAATAAAAAAATATAAAAATGATATCCTGCGGCTGGAGCAACATAAAGCTGCTGTGGCCGCTACGACCGCGGAAAAAGAAAGGATTTTGAAAGAAAGGATTTTGAAAGAAAGGATTTTGGGATATTTAATAACCTGCATTGATAATTATTTTATAGTTTTAAATATTAATGAATTACCGGATCTTAAAAAATATCTTAATAAAAAAAATATAATCACGAAGGCGCGAGAAAATCTTGAATTACAATGTAGGGGTATAGAAACGTTTCTAGATACCAAAGAGACGGAGATGAATAAACTAATTGACACTAACGCTCAGCACCGGGTTTTGGCAGAAGAACTTCGAAAAGTGATCTCGAAAACGATGAGTGACATATTAAAACTAGAAAATGTGCCTGATTTTATCGCTCGATCCAGCATCGGCTGGCAAACTGCGGGCTACATACCCGGTCTGAAGATGGAATTAATAAATGCTATAAATTTATTAAAAGAAAAAAAAGAAATTATATATAACCATGTCCAAGATTATATTTTGAAAGAACAGGCAGAGGAGGAGGCAAAGGAGGCAGCGGCAAAGGAGGCAGCGGCAGCAGCAGCAGCAGCAGCAGCAGCAGCAGCAGCAGCAGCAGCAGCAGCAGCAGCAGAAGAAGGTCCGGCGGTCTGGCGTGAGAATTGGGACGAACGCCATGGGAAGCCGTTCTATGTTAACGTCAACACGGGAATATCGCAGTGGAAGATGCCCCCAGAGTTTGTCGCAAAGGAGGCAGCGGAAAAGGAGGCAAGGGAGACAGCGGCAAAGGACGTCAGGAACTGGAAGACGGGGTTTGCTAAACGAGATGGGTACAAGACTGAGCAGCAGTACTGGATCAACCCCTCGACGAGGATGGGGGAGTGGAATGATCCATCTCTTCCTCCACGTGAGGCGACGGACAGGCAGGCGGTGGATCAAATCCCGAACGGGTTGAATGATTCGCCTCACGTGGAGGAAGAGACGATGAAGTTTTCCATGATGCCGACGGACGGCGAAGCCGTATATCTGGGCGATGAAGCGGAGCATGAAATCTCGATCGAATGGAAGGATCCACCTGTCAAGGCGGAACCAGAGACCGAGTCTGCACCAGCAGCAAATCTAAACACAAACGCTCTGACCAACAACCCAAGAAGGAGGAAAAGACCGCCGAGGCTTGATCGTGCAACTAAGCATCCGGGCGATGAAGCGGAGCATGAAATCTCGATC
>Ga0209533_1000354_pt1 | contig 44414 bp, 45 predicted proteins | sample COG_04_FD_184748 | JGI IMG/M metagenome (GOLD analysis project Ga0209533, IMG submission 184748) | Pelagic Microbial community sample from North Sea - COGITO 998_met_04 (SPAdes) (version 2) | ecosystem: Environmental > Aquatic > Marine > Neritic zone/Coastal water | place: Helgoland, sampling...
GCGTGTATACTCGCCTTTGCCAATAGCGGTGCAATCAAGTGAACCCGTAAATGCTGTGGGACTGCTGTATCTGGGTCGTCAATATAGTTTCTCATGGCGTGTATAATTCTTGCATTTTCCTGTGTGTAAAAGCATCGTTCTCCTTGTTGAATATTTTCGGTGTCTTGTGGTGCGTATAGGCGTGAAATAAATCCATCTGCTGGTAGTTGTGTGTCGAACGCTAGTTTATTCATATTTTCTAGGTGTGTCGCTACACATTTCCTGTCGGCTTCGCAAGGTGTTTCTAGTGAAGATTTTGCAATAATGTATGCATAGGTCTCTAGATCATTTGAATATATGGTGGATGCGATGTTCGACAACTTGCGTGCGACAACCGCCGATCCGCTGAACCCATCCATGATCGCTAGTTTTTCTTTACCTAATCGTGTGCTAACCTGTTTTACAATATCAAATATATTATCTACGAGTAGACGTTTGTTACCAATACATGTGAGCATTGTTTGTAGTACAAAGTTGTCGGTGCATTTTTCGGGTTGCGGTGTGTCGGTTTTGTTTGTGTGTGTGTTTGTGGGTGTTTGTAACTCTTTTCTGATTGGTAGGACAATCCCTTTTACTTTTCGTTTTACAATAATTTTTTTTTTAGGATTATCATTTGATGTGCATGTTGAAGTTGTTTCCATCAACGTTATATTGATTAGCTAGTTATATATCTATATGAAAATGTTGAGTAGATATACATATTGGTTCAATTTGCGAATATGTATTCCTATGTTGTCTTATTTTTTGTGTTAAACGTCTGCGTTTATTTTTCTTGCGTATACTTTTGTTGTGCAGTTGATATATTGAGTTACGAAAACAAGAAAACAAGAAAACAAGAAAACAAGAAAACAAGAAAACAAGAAAACAAGAAAACAAGAAACCAAAAAAAACAAATCTCGATTGAGGTATGTTTTATATTTCTGATTTATGTGTTGTTACAATATGGAAATCCTAGTTGAGTGGCCAATCGTCCTCGTATGCTAATTTTAAAATATGCCACCCCATGAAGATACAAAATACAGCAAGGATTATCGCAGATTCTGCAACTAGTGTCATAATGATATAGTCGGGTTTCGGGGTCGATTAACAAAAGTCGTTATTAGTGATACATTATGGTATGCTATGCGAAACCGTATCAATTTATTTATTTTTTCGGCTTAACCGGCTTCGTGTTCTTCTCGGTGTTCTTCTCGGTGTTCTTCTCGGTGTTCTTCTCGGTTTCCTTTTATTTTTTGTCGTTTTGTTATGTTTTCGTGTTTGTTTCTTACCGCCAGTTTTGTTTCTTCCTTTTACTTCATTATTATGTTGGTTTATAGCGTTTTTATACATTCGATCACGAAACACACTAGTGTCGTGTAACGGAGTATCCATGGGGATAACCATAGTCATTTTATTATCCAAACCTATATTATTCCCTTCTTGTAGATAATATTGTTTTCCATCTTCCATAGTCAAACGAACAACTCCAAGACGCTGTAAACTGTCAGTGCTACTTGAGTACGCCATATCACGTATTAAATCATTCCTAACATGTGGTGGTATAACCCCTGTGTTATCGCTATCATTAAGTTCTTGAAGTGATATTTTTTCTACCTTTTCTATGCTTACCTTAGGGTTTAATGTAACGAGATATGGAAACAGTTCGTCTCGTTCTTTTTGTGTAAAATGTTTCAACGCAGTTTGTTCTGTATCTGCGGTATCCATTTTAGCTAGTAAAACTGAGTGTTGATATAATAAGTACACAAATAAAAATATCTTGCCCCCCAAATGACAAGATACTTTTATTTGTATTATTTTGTTCTTTTTATTTTGTTCTTTTTATTTTGTTCTTTTTATTTTGTTTTGCTAATCTTGTTTTTTGTTATGTTGTTCAATAACTTCTTGGATGGATAATGTAATGATTTGTTTGGACACCTCCAAATACTCGCTGGGTCTCCAAAGGGATGTATTGTGGGGGAGTTCATTCCACTTGTGTGCCTTGATGCACACGGTGGATACGGAAAGGAAAGGTGCGTAAACTCCATGGGACTGTTTTCGGATCGAGATCTTTTTAACAAGGGTGTCGAGGGTCATGGTAGTATCGATAGCTAGTGAATCATTGTCATCCATGGGTTGGATTTCAATGTAGTGATTGGGTGTTCCGTAGTTGCCTGCTTCGAGGCGTTTGGCAATGGTTTCACTATTATGAAAGTCACAACCAGATGCGAATACAACGGAGGGGAAGTATGGAACGTGTGCACACAACATTTCTTCGGCACGCACGTTCTTAAAGTAACGTTCAATGGCGTTTCCAGTGGCTTGACGAGGTTTTCCTGCAGCGAATAGTTTATCATTGGTTCCTTGGACTTTGTCTTCTCCGATGTAGAGGGGATATTGTGTTCCCATGTAAGTCCACATAATGATCCCCGCGTCAGGTCTGATACTGACACGATCGTTCATAGATGTATCTAGAGGTTGCCCCTTGCATTTTCCTCCAGTGCGTTCATGATCACAAGCACCTTGCCCTTCTGCCCCAATGATGTGTGAAGGATCAGCGAGTTTTTTTTGAAGGTCGGCAAGCGATATTTTGGTAAAGTATTGGATGTCGCCTCCGTAAGGCTCAATGGCTGCACGTGTCCAGTTAAGGAGTGGTTCAATGATGGTTTTAAGGTTTCCCTCGCTGATGTTTGAGTCATCGACCAATGTTCTTCCATCTTGATGCATTGCCAAATGTCTTTGGCTAAGACCCGCAGATTGGTTAACAGGAGGAGCAGGTAGTTCAACTGGAGCAGGTAGTTCAACTGGAGCAGGTAGTTCAACTGGAGCAGGTAGTTCAAAGGGGGCAGTGTTTTGCATGGTTCGTAATGAAATAAATCTTAAAGTGTTAAGTACTCTTTTCAGTTTAGTTGTTGATACTATAGATACATCAACGTTTCCGCCTTCAATTTATTATACTTGTCCATGTGTGTCACGTAGACCCAATTCGTCTGGCTCCAACCCATATTCTTCATAAAATCCCTCTAGTTGATCATCGTCTGGAAAATCTACCGACTTAGCATTATTAACCGCATTAAACTGTTTAAATCTTTCCGTCCATATAGGCGTGGAGAATGCAAATCTCTCCCAATCTTGCCGAATGATATGGAGTTCTTTTTCAGTGGCTCCATATTTGCCAAGCGGTTGTAGGTCAGCTACTGTTCCAAGTATTTTGTATGCCTGATGACACGAAAATTGTTTATCTAGGAACGATATGGGCGTGTCTAGACGTTCACGTGTGTTATATTTATCAACTTCTTCGTCGATGCCTGATGTGGTAACAAATACCTTTTTACCTAGAGGAGGTTTTTCTTTCCCTTCCACTATAGGTGATCGTATAAGTAAGTTTCTTACTATACTTCTAACAGCGTGTTTCGCAATAGTTTGTTTCTTTTTGTCATTTTTAAATAACCATTCGCCCTTATCTCTTGCGTTGTGTATAGGTTTGAGCGTTTTTTTCATGTAGTTTTCAAATGCAGGATGAACTTCCTGAAACTTAGATGTATATACCATCCATAATGTGTCCAGTAAGTCACCCAGTAGTCCAGAATGTAATAATTCGAATGCCCAATACATTGATCTATGTTTGTTACGAGAGTGGACAAGTTCCTGTTCTAATGCCATGCACACCCTATGTGCTGGATATAAATAACGTGTAAGTCTCATAGTGTCTAGCTAGATGCTGCCTATTGTTTTCTGTCTTTTATTCATTGTGTATAAAATATCCCGAAGGTTCAATTTGTTTATTATATCAATTGTAAATCATATTTAGAAATATGGCTGCATATATAGTGTAATAACCGTATCAATCATACAATATATTTCACAGTATAACAGTATAGTGTAAATGAAAACACTTAAGTATGTGTATAGTAACAACGCATTTCATCCTAGTTTAGATTGTTCGGAAGACGAAGCTGGTCTTGTTGTGACATATCTTGTTGGTGAGAATGCTCTAGATAATCACTGCATAATTGATTTAGCCGACAAGAAGGATATGTGGGTTCATTTAAAAAATATTCCGTCTTGTCACGTGATCGTGCGGGTGCCGTCATCTGAAGAATGTGAAGATCACGTTTCTACAGGCAATAAGAGATGGTATAGGGATATTTTACGCAAGGCTACCCGTCAAGGCGGTATATTATGTAAACAATATTCAAAGAACTCTTTGCGTAGTGCAGGATTAAGTAAAAGTAAAGTAGACGTAATTGCGTATAGTGTAGGAAATGTAGAAAAGTCTGCAGTCCCTGGGCAAGTATTTACTCATGGGGATGCAATAACATTTTCAGTTTAGTATTTTCGCAGTATAATATATAGCATAAAATGCCAAATCCGTTTTTTAAGTTCAGAAGCGAGTTTGCAGATAAGAATCCCCAATTCAAAGGTAAACCTATCGAGCTTAGCAAGGCAGCTGGCAAAGCTTACCGTGCACAAAAGAAGAGTGGCATGCGTGGTGGTGGAGATCCATGTGAAGAAGGAGAAACTAACTGCTCTGGATTTTCACTTTTGGAAGGTGGACGTCGTCGTGGTTCCCGCAAACGCCGCAAGGGTGGCATGCGTGGTGGCGGTGGCGAGGGTAGTGAGGGTGATATGCCTAAGGAGATAGTGCCTGAGATGTCTGAGATGCCTAAGGATATGCCTGATATGCCTAAGGATATGCCTGATGATATGGGTGGAGAAAAGATGGATATGCCTGATGATATGGGTGAAGAAAAGATGGATATGCCTGATGATATGCCTGATGAGATGCCTGATGAGATGAAGGGTGGACGTCGTCGTCGCAGCCGCAAGCATCGTAAATATGCCAAGAAGGGTGGAAAGAAAAGTGCAAAGAAGCACCACAAGAAGTCAAAGAAGGGTGGAAAGAAAAGTGCAAAGAGACGCTCTAAGAAGGCTGGTAGACGTTAAATAATAAATTAAGGAATATACTTGTATCATTAATCATATATAAGTATATTACATGCAAAACGAAACATATGCATTATATACCCGAGTTCTTTTGAATAGTTATACGGGTCAATATGAAACGATTGTTACTATCGATCGAATGCCGACATTGCCGGGTAAGTTACATGAGATATCTAAGCCAGTAAATCTGCCTTCCTTGTCACCATTTGAGCCTCGTGGAAGGTATGCCTGTTCAAATACGTCACCTACGGTAGCGTTAAAAACATTGGAAGACAATTGGGTTAATACGTCGCAATTTATGTCGCCATCTGAGTTGCCTAGGTTATTTACCTTATTAGCACAAGATGGGTATCGTGTTGATACCGCCCTGACACAGATAATGGGTGTGCAGAATACAAATCTGGGTAATTGGACAGATCCTAGTGTAAGTGGTAAGTTAGTGTGTTATGTGACCCGGGGTTGAAGTTGAAATTGAAGTTGAAATTGAATATAAATATCAAGGATTCTTAGGATGCAAACTAACAAAGGTGCCACCAAAGATGTTCACATGTCTAGCTTGTTTTTGGAGAACGGATCCTTATAAGAATGCTTCGTGGAAGACGGCGGTTCCATATGTTCCTGATGTGAAAGAAGGCAAAGTAATTAAGGTGTATGATGGAGATACCATAACAATTGCCAGTTTTGTTCATGGGTCAACAACAATGTATCGGTTTTCGGTTCGTCTGAATGGCATTGATACACCCGAGATGAAGTCAAAAAATGAAGATGAGAAGTTATTAGCTCGTAACGCACAAATCGATTTGTCAGATAAGTTGTTGGGTAAAGTGGTTAACTTAAAGGATGTTTCAATGGAGAAGTATGGTCGATTATTAGCAACAGTTGTTTACAATAATGAGGACATAAATCAATGGATGCTTGATAAAGGGCATGCGGTTAAATACGATGGTGGTACGAAAACACATTTCGTACCTAATTCGAATACAGTATAGATCAATGGATCATTCAATTAATTAATCAAATTGAAAATGGCAAAGTACTTATATAGAATAGTAATAAGTAAGTAAGTAAGTAAAGTAATAACATGAGCGAAGAAGTGGCATCTGACGAAAGTGGTAAGAAAACTACAAAGAAGGTAGTAAAGAAGATTATGGTAAAGCGTATTGTGAAGCGTAAAAAGAAGGACGTCGAATGCGATGGCGAAGGAGATAATAAGTCGGTAGAACCCAAAGTTGCGACACCCGATCCTATTATTTCAGAAATGAAACCCAGTGTGAAAGTAAATCCTGTAGATAGATACGTTGATAGTATGGATGATATGACCCGAAAAGCAATGGAGATTGCAAAGGATCATTTGGAGTCATCGTTCAATATCAATAAATGTAACGGTTATTTGGATTATCGAGAAAGCACGGCATAAATGATGGTATAATAATATAAATAAAAGCAGTTATTGCGCTGTTTTTATTTATTAGGCTTATTTTTTTTTGATGACCGGAGCAGTAGGCATAGGCATAGCCGGAGCAGAAGGCATAGCCGGAGCAGAAGGCATAGCAGTTGCAGCATTAGTCATTCCGCTGGTTGTTCCAGCAATTCTCGATTTAATACCTTTGATCATGTCTGCAAGTCGGTAAACGGTATCCGAATAACCATCAAAGAATACAGTTCCAGTGGCAGTAGCTGCGTTAATTGATGAAATAAATAGACGTGAGACAGCGTCAAATGAAGAGAGTGCTGCGAGGACAGTTCCAAGATAAGGCATAGCTTGCATACCAGAAATAGCAGATGTTCCAATTGTAGCGAATATCATTCCAATGCTTCGAGTTATAATAGGAGATAGTTTTGAAAGTATGGATGCGGCAACAGGATCAATCGCACCTACTATTTCATCAGATGCTTCTTCAAGAGCAGAAAGTGTAGTTCTAAGAACGGCAATAAAGGCGGGGTTATTAAGTGCAGTTGTAGCTAATGCCAATTGTGTCTTAAGTATAGTAATGGTGAGTGTAAGTGATGCCTGCATCATTGGTGCATTCACCTTCATGGCACCGTTAAGTATCTTTACATATTGTACAGCTACAGCGTCTATCATTTTAAGGAATACTTCTAGAGGAATTTTTGCCAGTTCAAGTCCTTTTTGAAGTTTATCGTATATTGCACTTTGTTCTGCGGATCCTGGTTGACCAAGATTATTGTTAACTGGAGTGTATCCTATTGAAGCGGCAACCATATTGGATGATAATTTGACTACATTGGTTAATACATAAAGCATACTATCGCCGGCAATTTCAAAAACACCACTTGATTGGAATGGTTCTTGATCTTCTCCACCGACCATAACATGAAACACCTTTCTGCGTTTTTGTGTTTTCGATCGTCCTCCTCGTTTTTGTGATTTCGTCTTTTTTTGTCGATAAATATGTTTTGTATGTTTGTTATGTGCTGTCATACTCATTTTTTGTTTATAATTAGTATCTTACTTATTATAAACAAATATAAAAACATTCTCTTTTGTGGTTCAAATATAATTGTAGCTTATGAAGCCGCCGATGTTTCTTCATTATAATCATCATTTTTTTGCTTCATGTTGATAAGCTTCTTATACTCAGAAAAAGATAACCGTGACTTGTCAATGCCTGGGATCTGTTGTGGTAATTTAACAGGTGTATTCAATGTTGGATTGTCTTCTTTTGTTGGTAAACCTCTATGTCTATGTGTTTTTATTTTTTGTGTGAAAGAAAAGTCTGCAAGAGGTCCTTTTCTCAAAAACTTTAAAATATCTACATGGTTTACCGGTGTTGTTTCAGGAGGAGGTTTGTCGGTTGTCTCTTTCATCGTGTTTGTTTTGTTATCATTCGTATGATTTTTAAACTTTGCCATCACTCCACTCTTAGATACAATACCGTGGTGGGGGTTATCGTCTTTGTTTTTTGTTTGAGTATGTTTCTTTTCTGGTGTTTTATTTTCCTCTTCCTTATCCAGGCGCATTTCTTCTATAATCTGTGGGCAGCAAAATTGTATGACAAACTTTCTACCGACACTCTGTAGTTGTCTTGTAGTAGGTGACCTGCTAGCATAATAAAACAGGCATTTGTCCTTTTTATCATAATACATGACAATATTACCAATTGGTGTGTGTTCAACGAGAATAGAGTTGGTAGATAGGTTGTGATCTTTTGTCATAGATGATGATGAATAAGAACTCATTAAGTTGTCAAACTTCTCATTGTATTTGTCTTCGTATACAATCTTATTAAAGTTGTCCTGGAACTCACTGTTAGTGACCATTAACAATGTATTAATATGAGTTGATACATCATTAGTGATACGACGAATGTTAGTTGCTATTTCATAACATACACAAAAGAACACTTTTGTTTTATTCAACATATCGGGAATATATGTACGAGTTGGATTTTCAATTATTGACCGTAACATATTATATCCAATGCCAATAACAGTTAATGATGCACTAGACAAAATAATCGACATCATAAAGAACTTGATAAAATAGTATGTTTCTGTTGTCATGTAAAAAATGCTCCGTATACGAGGTGTATATGGTAAGTCATTTATTATTTTTATATAGTTTACAGATACAATGTAGATTGTTAAGTTTCTTTTTTATTTTAATTAAATACTAATGTAGTGTTTATGTCTTGATTGATTTCCAGTAACCATTCCATTGTTTCTGTATTTTGATTACTCATGGCATTTAGGTATGCTTGATTAAGAATGATAAGCCTTACCCTTATGTAATCTGCTAATAATTCAAATATCATTTTTGTGAGTTCTAAATTACTGTTGCAACAACTTATTCGGAAGGCATAACATATATTACATCTATTCTTGAAGCTAGATAAATAAGGTTCTTCTGCTAGTAGCCATTTTACAACTTTAAAATGTCCCCTTTCGCACGCCAGATGTAATGCATCATTTGGTATATGTTCATCGGCCATGTAATCATTGGCGACCCTGACATAATCAATATTTGGATCTGCTCTGAGTAGCCATTCTAGAATGAGTTTTTTATTGTTGTCGGATCGTTGGAACCTATACCAATATACAATGTAGTATGCGTAATCCATTTCAATGTTGGTAGTATCGGGTAAGTTGCCGAATGTATCTATAAGACCAGGTAGATTACAATCGCTACATAGTTTGTAAAAAGTAAGTGTCGATTCATCGTCCATGATAGCTAGTGTATGACTACAATTAATTGTGGTTGGGATATTCAATTTTGTTGGGATATTCAATTTTAGTTACATACTTTATTAGCAAAAATACCAGAAGCATCAATATAGAGGTCACCCACGATGCTAATGGAAAACTCTTCGCCATTATAATAGAGTTATTTTTTATTTTTTATTTTTGTTTGATACACTAATCTCTTGGAACATGTCTTCTACCTCTTCGCTTAGGTCAGCACATGGGAATAGTTTATAATTTTTTGTTGGGCTTTCAGGATGAAGTTGAACGAGAACAAGGTTTCGGACTTTCATTCCGTATTTGCGTTCAATAATTGCCTTGTAAACGTTTAGTTGTAGTGAGTAGTGCCAGAAGTTAGAGTGGGTTATATGTAAAACAGATGCACCGATTCCATTCTCTCCAAATCCGTTTACAGCGGTGATTTCTTTTGCTCTCTTCCAGTCATAAATATCTAGAGAACCGTCTGGATTTTTGTATACCATGTCTATTGATCCCGCAATCTTAAGGTCTTCGTCATAAATCATCCATTCTGTGCGATAAGGTCTGGCGCCAAGGTTATCACGAACAAAGTTCAGAAAGTATCCCCATTCTTCGCTTGTATTATTTATAACACAATCACCTGCTTCTCTGTCTTCTTTGTAACAGTCCAGTAGCATTTCTTGATCACAATCCATGAGGGTATCGTCTTCGTCTACCAACCATTGGTTCATGAATTGTTCAATATTGAAGTGTAAATCAGTCCCTGCCCCACTTACGGACTTGCCGTTATTGTTCCATTGTTCTTTTATCTGTTGAGGTGTCATTCCCCAGTATTTGTTGCTTTCATTCCAGTTTCTACCAGCCATCATTTTTTTGATCACAAGATCTGGGTCAAACTTTGGGAATTGCGAGTGTACCACTTTGGTCACACTTGTGTATCTGGATTTTGGGTCGCTAGTGATGGTGTATTTATGCCATTTCTCTTCGAATAAAAGACACTTATCTCTCTCGTGTTCATTTCTTTGTTTCAAGAAGTCAATAAAGGTCGGTTCGCCCATAGTAGTATATGCAAGCTGTGTTTATGTTTATATTTTGTATGTGAATGTTAGTTAACTCGTTCAAAATGACGGCTTATATATTTGATTTTACCACAGTCATTCTGGTAAAATCACAATCAATTTATTCTGGGTGTATTTTCTCTCTTTGTGGGGATATTTTTTCTGGTATAAAACAACCTTCTTCGTCGGTGATCTCTGAGTTGAGTATTCCTTCGTCCTTTCTTTCAACTACTACCATAAAGGAGACCTTTGCATCTGACATCTCATTTTTGCATTTAATACATAGAACTCCTTGCTCCATATCAACTGATCCTTTGACCGGATCCCAACCGCTTTCATTTGTGACAAATATAGAAGGGTTACGTGAAAGGGCGGCAAATGTTCCTTCTGTCATTTTAAAATGTTTATCTAACTGGATTGATATCTCTCCGTTGGTAAGTTGTACAGTGTCACGGTATATGAGGTCTAAACGAGGAGCCTCGACACTAGCATGTTTAAGCACGTGTGATTTGTTTAGACTGCTAAGAGGGTGCGGAATTGTAAAGTTTTTTGCCTTACCGGTGATAATCCCGCTCGTGACAACTTGTTCTATTTCACTATTACCTAGCTGTATAACATTAGATGCATATGCTCTCGCCCCTGCACCTATCATCGTGCAATTATGTATGCCTGGTTCGCCAACGTCCGCAGCAGCACCTATTGCGGTGTTTCGTGTTCCTGCTATATTGAAAGCAAGTGATTGTGTGCCTACAGCAGTATTGAATGACCCTGTCAGGTTGTTAACCATGCTTTCAAACCCAAACCCAGAGTTTGCATATCCTTTTGTATTTTTCATCAATGTTCTTTCACCGTATGCAGAATTATATTTTGCAAGATCATCATCTCTAACGAGTAATGTATTTGTTCCAGCGAATGTATTGTGGTTTTTGTCACTTAGTAGAGCCGCATTGCTTGATCCATCTTTTCCTGGCGGGCCAGGGGGTCCAACCGGTCCTGCACCGCCGCCAGATCCTCCTCCAGAAGAACGTTGAATAGTTCCGTCAATAAAGTATATACTGTCAACACGTAATAACGAGTTTCCCGATAAATCCACATGGCTTTTGTGAACAGATCGTGTATTTGTTTCGCCTGAATGCCCGGATACGCTATGTGTTGTTGTATGTGTGTTATGTGCGGTAACAATATTATTTTTTTCATAATAGTCTAATCCTCCAAACTGTTTAAATGTTGCCATATTGTTGTCTATTAAAAATAGTGTGTTATGTATCTAGGTATATATATACGAGATACATAAATTTCATGTTGCTAATTTGCGATACTTTCTAGAATGTTTAATGCGTTTTTTTTCATGTCTCTTTTTACCGTGTTTACTAGTTATTTTTCTAGAAGAACGTCTTCTTCCTCCGTAGGTTGATTTGTCTGCGTATCTAGAATCAATATGATAAAGAGGATAAGTGACATTTAATGCTTCATCGTCTGTCATGTTTTTGTTTTTATGTCTAAGAGAGAAACTCCTGATATAATCACCAAACAGTCCAGATGATGACTTGGTGTCAGTTTCTTCTGCGTTTTCTCTCTTCTCTCTTTTCTCTCTTGTGTTCTCTGAAGAGTCATTGTCTAGTTGAGAGTGATAAACAACTCTGTCTTCTCGGTCAGTTGAGAAGTCGTCAATAGGAGGAACAACAAACCTAGCATGTTCACCTTTTAGTTCGATGTTTGGATAGCCTTCAAGGATTGGATCGTCTGCGTGTACAGGAACCAAAGCAGGTCTACATTGTGCAACCATATGTTGAGGAACAAACATGCGTGGTTTGAGAAAGTCTCCCCGTATTCTATCAGCGATTGGTTCGTCTACTGGAGGAATGTGTGTTGCCTTGACTAAATCAATATCTTGTTCATCTGTTTTCTGTTTTTGCATATAATAGAATTGTTTACGTATATATTATATTATAACACGATAAAACTATAAATTGAACAGGTTCAATACACATTGTATTGTAGTATTAAAAAACTGGACCCTACAAAGGTGACAATGCAAAGCACCCAACAAGTCCAGATAAACCCCGTTGTTACTGGTCAGCATATAAATGTATTTATAACCAACAAGCCAACGTCGTATTTCATCCCATATGTTCATACAGATACTACTGTGGAGTATATGACAGATGTCTTTGAAAATCGATCAAAAATAGGTAAGGTAAAGCGTATCGACATCTCAAGATACTTGTGTAATAAGACATTGAGACCCAAGTGTCGGGCATTTGTCCACCTAGAATGCGTATACGACACACCATTTTCGGTAAGGTTTCGCAACGATGTCGAACAACAAGTCCCTCATCGAAATAAACTTCGTCATGGAGGATATAACTCCAACAACTTTTGGGCAGTTCTTCCATATCGTAACAACAAGGAAGAGAGGGTGTATATCAATCCTCAGCAAAGAATTGGTCCAATCTCATTCGAGAGTGATCCAAAAGAGGACGGATCGCCTTCTCCACAATATATTCCAGCTGGAGACTATGACGAAAACTATAGGCCCCCATCGCCAGATTATCCTCCAGACGAGTCATTTCCTAAAGATTATTTGGTAGAATGAGTAAATACGAAAACGAAAACGAAAACGAAAACGAAACAAAAATAGCAGGCATGCCTGTTATTTTTGTTTTAAATATAACCATAATATTAGTTCCCTCCACATACAGAACATCCTGAGCCAGTTGATTGAGACATTAGAAATCGAGCCATTGAACCAGGGCCAACAACTTTTCGTGGTGCTTGTTGGTGGGGGGTTGTTGATATTTTGCGTTGATTTTTCACGTAGTTATTATCAACAGCAGAAGGTTTCGTATATGTATTAGTTCTTGATTGTATTCCTTCATTAATAAGGATGTTCTCAGAAGGTTGTGAAATACTAGTATCTATTTTTGTGGATCTTTTTACATGACTGTAGTTGTGGTATTGTGCCTCACCTTTCCTATATACATTTTCAACCTTGTTATTACTATTTGGCTGAGTAAAAGTCATTGTAAATCTTCCATTCATGTTGGTTCTCTATAAGTTGTACATAGGATAAAGTTTTTTGATCGACGCATATACCTATTAAGGTGCATGTGTCGATCAAAAAACTTTAAACTGTTCAAGTGGGTAGCTCACTTGAAATAGCACCACAAGAGATAAGACGTGTGTTCAAGACACCTGTATTTGTTCTATAATATGAGGATGATTTCTTATCATCATCTATACACTTTTTCTGAAGACGTATGTTGTATAGAGCATAAGACGTAGAAAAGGGATCATTATATTTTACAACTCCCGCATTGCATTTTTTCAACTTTTCTATGGGTCTGTAATCCATGTCAACCTCTGATAATGGGAATGCTTCTTCACATTCGCAGCATTCTTCGCCTCCTTGAGTAGGAATATTTCCCCCGTTTTCACAATCCTCTTTTAATCTGAGTTGTTTTAAGTATTCGTCGTAGCTAACTTCTTTTACATTTTGAAACCAGTTGTTTGGATATACGCTATGTATCCATTTGTTTCTAGAATAAATCATAGAACGGTTATTTCCTACAGATTTTTGATGAGAAGGGGCGTTTCCACGTAGCTCTATTGTCTGGTTGCACATAGTAGATTTCGATATGACTCCAGTTGTTTGACTAAAATTCACAGGATATATTCCTTTGTAACGTGTTCCATTAGGAGAGTTTCGCATAGACTTTCCTATGTAAGAGGTAGTTCTATGCCCTCCTGAAAGAGAGAACCCGTTCTCGCTCTGATTACTATGGATAGTATTGGATTTAAGTTTCAATGCTTGCAATGACATATACTGTATACAATATGTGAGTAATAAAATATATACGAATGTATCTATAAGTTGAATTGTGTCGACACGTTATTCGTATATTTGTTTTTTTGGGGAAGAACTCATTCTACTTGTTCTAAGTATATTAAACTTTGCTAAGTAAGATCGTTGTTGCATATCTTTTTCTTCGGGTTCATCTACATTTGGATTACTAAATCGGAATGGATCCATAAGTTCTTCAACAAACCTATTTATTTGATGTGGATCGATGATTTTTTTCCTATCTTTCCATATCCAAAACGGCAACCATCTTCGTTTCTTTATTTCCGCATTTCGTATTTCTTGATGAAACATTTGATCAATTACAGAGAATGCTGACTTGAGAAGAAGAACTTCGCGTGTAGTATTCTTTTTTTGTTTAAATAATTTCGATAGTTTTTCTTCAATACCGTTGGAAGATGTGTTAGGCGTAACTTTTGCAAAGGTATGCATATATCTGATTTCATTTTTAACATTTTTAAGGTTTGTTGTGCATCGTTTTCTTTGGTCCTCAATGCGTTTAATAATCGAGAAGATGTTAGTATTATAAATAACTGGATATCGTAGACGAATAGCTTCGGGAATAATAAATCGGTTCATCTCCTTAATTTCCATAATTTTTTTGTCTACGCTTGCCATCTTATCTGCCATTTCAGCATTAATATCTTTTCTGTGGGTGAGTTCATCTATATTGTGTTTAGAAACATCTCCCGCATCAAAATCTCGAAACAAAAGTACTGATCCAGATAGAAATTCGATGCTCGTTTGTAATTTATCGTATTGATGGCAGGATATAGTATGGGCTTCGGTGGCTGCATCAAGCTTTAAAACGTTAACTATTCCCAGTAGAAAGCCAATAATAGCGTTTAATATAGAAAGTGTAATAGGTCCATACTCATGCATGTCTGTAACTCCCGCTAGAACAGTTGCTATAGCAGACAGACCTATTGCAGGAAGCATGAGCATATAAAGTCTTGTTGCGGTATATGATTTTGCCTCCATGTATATAATCTTATGGCCTTTCAAGTAGCTTGCTAATATGTCAAGCGCTGATGAGTATCGGTGGTTAAGTGTATTATAATATTTATCAATCTTTCTCTCTACCTCGATGTAACTAACTTTTTTAAATGTTATATCGGACTCTTTTTCATTTGTATCATACTGAATGTAGGAGTCTTCGCTGTTTGTATCACTAAGTTCGTTTCCACTTTGGTGTTCATTATCGCTTGAACTAGCAGATGTTATTCGAGCATTGAAATGATTGATATCTCCAAAATCTACATCACACATCGTGTCTGTTTTTTTAATTCCTTTTTTCTTTTTCATAGCAAAACTTCTAGGGTTACCAGTTTCTTGTAAACCAACAGACAAATGATTGTTAGTATTGTTAGTATTGTTAGTATTGTTAGTATTGTTAGTATTGTTAGTATTGTTAGTATTGTTAGTATTCGTTCTGATAATCTTATTTTCTCTATGTTGGTTTTCTATATGTTCTAGTGGATCTTTTAAAGTAGTGTTTTGATGTTGTGGGGGAATAACTCCTTCTATGGATATACTATTCAGATATTCATCAAGGTCTGTTTCAATGTCAAGGTCTGTTTCAATGTCAATGTCAATGTTAAGATTATTCTCTGAAAATGGAATATTTGTGGAAGTATAAGTATTTGATCTTGTTTTTTGTTCCATGTGTTCTGATGTATTTTTTTTTTTATTTTTTGGGCGAGTTTTAGTGTGTGGGACAGATCTATTGTTCATAGACATATGTAAACCGAAATATGGATAATTATGTTACAGATACTTTACAATAGTAAACATTAGGTAACATAGTGTTTAACGCAAATAAAATTGATTTGTTTATATGTCAAATGTTTCTCTCTAACCATATAATAATAGTAAAGCCTCAAAGGTTTTCAGATAATTTTGAACATGACCCCATATATTGAGCAACCCACATATAAAAATAACCAGTTTGAAGATATTGAGTGGGGTCATTTTATTGATATAGATTATGGGTTCTCCCATGTATCAAATCGTTATAGGTCGATTACCTGTCCAGTGATTCATGGAAACAAAGTTTATCAGAAACCTTATACCTACGACATCTCCCGACCAGGATCCATGCTACGAACTAGAGAACAGCCCGACAACGTTGATAACAACTATTCACTTATAGAACATCCCATTCTCTATATTGCTAAGAAAATATTCGTGCCATGTATAAATCTATTCATTGATCGTACGAAAAAAGAAGAAGATACTAATGATTACAATAACACAAAGATACAAACAACCCAACCTCTTATACAAATGTCTATAATAAAACATCACTCACTATCTGAATTAAGTTGCCATAATCAAAACACAAGAAAAATAACTAAGTCACAGTTTCATACCCCCGTATTGAATTATACATATCCGATATATGAAGTAGATGAAGTAGATGAAGTAGATGAAGTAGATTACTATAATGAAGATTATTTAGGTTATCCAGATAAAATGAACCCATTTACGATGGTAATAGTTTCATTTGTATCTATGTGTTCTGTATATATGATGTTTTAAAACTAGATGCATGATGGTAAATTGATTACTAGTTGTTTTCTACTGATGAGTTAACAATAAAAGATACCACACATTACAAATGGAAACAAACGAAGGAACTAGGGGTAAGAGTTCATTTAATGAAAACGCCAATATACACCTACTAACGTCACGTTTCAATACTGAAACATGGAATGAAAACGTTTTATATCGCGAACAAATGAATATCACTGGTTGTATTTATGGCTGCCCACTTCAGGTGGCCCCAAGTATAAATATGATGTCAAGTGCCTATGTGATTGAAATGAACAACGATACTAATAAAATAGAAGGTATAGGTGCGATCCGCATATATCCAAACTTTAGCGACCCTAAGGTTGTTTACGAGAACAAAAATTACAATAGGTATGTCTATAGTGGAAAATATAGATTAGATAGAGATGTTCTTATCAGACATAACAAAGATTTGGTGGATACAATAGAAAAACTGGTATTCGCCGGTAAAACACACATGAAACGTGGTGCAGGATTAACAAAGATGTCTAAGAAACTTCTTACAGATAAGAGAAAGCCGCCCGATGTTCACATTCTTCATGATATTCGCACGATCTTTGTCGGTATGTTTTCTGAGAATGATAAAAATAAATAGTCGGACAAACAACCAAACAAATAAATATAAATTATATGTATTTTTAATTGATACAAATAATTAATAATATAAAGTATCTCCTTGCTATAATATAGTTATCTATATCAAGTTGAAATGTCGATAAGTAGAAAACAAGACGAATCATTTGGTGAGTTTGATTATAACGTGAATAATTATAGTGTTGGAGAGCTGTATGATATATTTGGAATTCGTAATAGAGACAGTCTATATGTTATCAATCAAAGAATGACGGAGTTTTTTGAAACAAGTAGACGTAATCCATTAATGACTACGTTTCTTCGAGATGCCCAGGCAGAGATATTTAATGACCTAGCGTATCGTGGTAAAATGACGGAAGATATAAACGACGAGGATGACGATGATAATACAGACGGCGATGCCATAGAAGAGAAATCAATTCTTTCATCTAGTAAGAAATTAGAGAACTATTATCCTTCCACCCTTGTAGTAAACAATCACAAAGAGGTCGTAGACTCTCCATTAGACAGTACTCCTGGTGGCGATGGAACTATAAATCCATTTGTTAGGAGAACGTATAAAAAAGAAGTGTGCGTAGATAGTGTTTTTAAGAAGACAACCGAGAACTCAAACTCGTTTACTGTTTTTTTTCCAAAGAAGTTGGATAATGTTGTGTCTATGAGCATGATATCTATTGATCTTCCTAATACTGTATACAACATAACTAATGTAGATAATCGAAACCAGATGTTTATTTCTACAACTGACATATCCGGTGTTCAAAATGCAACTGACACAATTACTGTTCCTCCGGGCGATTATTCTAGAGACACCATTATCTCGTCAGTTAATAATATTATGAGTAATAGCACAAAAGGTATGCAATATTTGGTATTTGATATTGATAATGTGACCCGTCGAAGTATAATAAGAGCAAAAATGCCAAAAGATGGAGGTGCATCGTTTTATCCTCTGTCCGATCCAAGTGCTGCAACCTATTCCCCAAACTTCAAATATACATTGTCATTCCCAACTTATACAGCGAAGGCAGATTTAGTTTCATGTGACACCAGCCCAACTGCTGGAACTTCTCAAGAGATATATCAAGACGGATTAGGTTGGACACTTGGTTTCAGAAAGGCTTCTTATGATGTATCAGGCGGAGACGTATATACTGATATCACAAGTGTAAATGGGACATTATACAACTATAAGGCTGCGTTAGTAAGTGATGCTTTGTACAACGATAAATTACAAGATTATATCTTCATTGATGTAAACGATTTTAATAATAATTATGTGGCAGACAGTATAGTGTCTGCAACACAACAAAGTTATCTTGGTAATACATTGTTTGCACGTATTCCAATGTCAACTGCTGACAAATTAGGTCTTAGAATGTATATGTCGGATTTTGAACCCCGAAGAGATTATTTCGGGCCTGTGACAATCGATAGAGTACATTTACGTGTGTTAAATAAGTATGGTGAATTAGTCGATCTAGGAGGCCAAGACTATTCATGTATGTTTGCGTTTAATGTAAGGTATGCATAAATCTGGTGTATTGTTTATTAATTCGTAACAGATGTATATGTTCTTTTTCTGGTTTGTTTTACATCTGGATGAAACATAACCCGTTTTATTTTTCTTGTTTTTCCTTCATTCGTATGTGATGTATTTCCGTGACGTTTTCCATCTATAACATTGCGTTCCCCCATAATTAAATATATAGTATTCATGTTTTGAAACTGTGAAATAGTAGGTTGAATAATAATGTTTCTCGCCACGTCAACCATGTGAAAAAATGGCGTGTCTTGTGAATTAGTGTTCTGTGTATTTGTGTTACGTATAAAGTTTTGTAATTCATCTGGTTCTATATCAAGATTATATAGATAGCATTTTAGTAGTCTATATCTTTTTTTGTTGACGTTATTAATATTATGAATAACATTTACAAGTTCATTTTGCGTAAAAATATTTTTATTTTCTAGATCAACGTCTTTACTTGACACATATTCAATATTTTTGTTTACGTCAGTATAGATAAACACAACCTTGATATTGAAGACGTCATCTTTATAAAACTTTCCATATTCACGGTTATGATGTTCAATGTCATCTAACCATTTCATATCCAAATCGCCAATATCATTTTCATTCTCACTTATCATATCTAAGTTTGTGTCATCGAAAATGTTATCAGCATCCATATTGTAATACGTAAGATAGTATACACATTATGTCTATAATATCTTATAAAATTAAACTAATATTAAACATTTCTTATCTAAATGTGTTTACCTAATATTCGTCAAAATATTCATCTTCATTATGTTCGTCATCATTATTGATTTCATCATCTGTATAATATTCATTATAAGATTCAAGTAAAGATGGAATATCAGTGTCTCCAGTTGAGCTAGATTTGTGCCTTCTTATAACTCTTTTACCGTAAACTGGTGTATATCCGTAAATATGATCATAATATTCGTATCCATGCATATCAATAAACTCATATGCGCGTCTTCGATAAATATCTACTACACTGTTCATCGTTTTATTGGCTAGTATTGCGTATTGCTTATCATTTAACGAATGAATATACCTGTCTTTACATATCATGTTGTAGATAAACGGATCTTTTGTGGTGCGCAATACTTTATCCTCTCTTCTTTGTTCTCTTGTTTTCCACTGTCGATAATTGTCTTTTGTAATTTCAACCCATCCCTTTTTAAGCAATGAACTGGAACTATTATTCGCAGATGTAGAATCTTCGTCGTCTGTGTTTGTTTCCGTCTTTTCAATTGTTTTTAAAAAAGAAGGAATCTCTTGAACCGGCTGTTGGGTTTGTTTTGAATTATTTAAAAAATCTGGAAATGCGTCAGTGTTCGTCATGTCAACATTGTCTCTAGTTAAAGTATGTTTATTGCTACTCCTATTTGTTTTCTTATCGATGGATGATGTCCACGAAGGGTTTCTGGAATGAGGCGGACGATATACCTGATTAGAATGACTAGACATTGGACTGAATGTTTATAAACCGCTTATGTAATGCGGTTTGATAATGTATTACTATAGTATTAACTACTATATAACAGCTAACATCTTTATACTGTTTATATAAGTGTAAATCGATCCGATAGACAAAAAATAAAAATGCCCCCATATCGCATTTTTATTTTTTATGTTGTTATGTTGTTATGTTGTTATGTTGTTATGTTGTTAAATGTCATCAACATCAACATCACCATCTGACACATCACCATCTGAAACAATGTATGAAGAACCGATAATTTTGTTGCTAGGTGTTTCATCTTCCTTGACTAGATCCTTTGATGCAGCAACAAGTTTATCAATTTCCATTTCTTCTTCTGTAACAAAACTAAGAGTATCGCCGACAACATCTTCTTTTCCAAATTGTGATCTTTCTAGGTCTCTGGCTATAAAACTCGTCCAATCTACACTTCTAGCGGTATTTCTTAATCTATCTTTATCTGAATCTTTGTATACTTCTAGTAGATCGCAATTTTCCAGCTTAACCTTAGTGCTAGTGCCCGTTGTTTCTTTAACAGTTTCATAGTCACGCAGTCCGATCATGATCCACGTCCCCGGTGCTATGCGGTTATCTCTTTTTCCTCTTCCTCTAAACTTTCCACGAATAGTGCAAAGTCTAATTTTTCCATCCATACACGCAACATGCATGTGTGGGCCACCTAGGATCTTCTCAACCTGGCCATAACATTCTCCTTCTTCTTGAATTACACGTAACGCACTGTTTGTAGACTTTCCGACAAAGTTTTTGCGTGCGAGTCCTTTGGTTCTACAACCACCAGCATTTTTAACCATGATTACTTGTTAAAGACAAATATATGCTTTGAATATATGTTTGATACTTATAGGGTATATGTTATTTTTCTTTCAATTTATTGTGGCGACCCCCCGATGCTTAAAATAAAAATTGCGTAGTATTATATATAGCAAAGAAAAATATGTAGGGAATGGCCCCTACATATTTTTTATTTTTTATTTTTTTAGTTTCCTTAAACTGTTTCGATTGCAGTATTTGCAACCTGTTCTGAGATTTCACGTGTGTTTTCATTTATAGTTATGGATTGTTCCAATCGTTTCAAGTGATATTTGGTCTTTAGATGACCAGATAGAGAACCTTTTGTAATTGTTTTCCCACAATCACGACATGTTATCTTCTCAGAACGGTCTCTAAGAAGTCTTTCTCTATTTTTAACATAGTAGTCGTCGTTTCGTTCTTTTACACGATCTTTTCTTTCGCTTTGGTATTGTTTAGAATAAGCCAATAGCTTTTCCCTGTTATCACGGTATCTAATCTTAGCCAAGGCCAAGATTTTTTCACGGTTGCGGTAATAATGAGAGTTTTGCTTGGGTTCGTTTACATCAATGTTACCCTTTTTTTCGGGTGAACCTGAATGTTCAATATGATCGTCTCTGTTAAGTTGGTCTTCGTCCATACCGGCATCTGCTGGTTCGGGTTTAATTTGTACGACATTGTCACTACTTGTGTGTTGTTGGCTTGCGGTTGAAAGTAATCCATCGTTGGTTCTTTCATCATGATCGGTGTTGCGGCGAAATAGTTCCCCAGTAAGTTCGTTGTTAATGTCATGGTTGTCAACACAATCAGTAGGGTTAGTAGTAGAGGAATTAAGAGTATCATTGGATAATACATCTGCACAAAAGGCATCATGGCTCATTCTTGGAATAATTTAGTGATTTTAGATTCAATACGTTATAAGTTTACCTTCAGTTACTTCTGGTTTCGAGCGTTCAATTTATTTTCCAACGGTACAATATAAGATGGGAAAGTCATTGTGCCGTGGAAAGAAAGCTCGTTCATGCCGTCGTATTCGTGGATGCAAGGTTACCAAACGCCGAGGAAAAAAGATATGCAGAAAGAACAGAACTCGTAGAAATAAGAGTCACAAGAAGACTAGTGGAAAAGGACACCGAAGAAGGTAAATAGTAAATAATTAAAAATCGTATAAATATGTCTAGAGCAATTAACTATAGACATATCTTAAATAAGATATCACGCTTTCAAAAGGGATCGAACCTTTGACCTTCCGATTAACAGTCGGATGCTCTAACCAACTGAGCTACGAAAGCAGGAATGCCCCACGCATCCTAATACACTATTCCAAATATCTTTAAATATATATTTAAATAATTGATTAATTACAACTTACATTTTACAAATAACACATATATAAGCCTTCTGTGGGGATCGAACCCACCACCTTACGCTTACTAAGCGTATGCTCTAACCAGATGAGCTAAGAAGGCTTTGGTTAAAGTCGCCACCCACTCTTTAACATAGACAGCCCCGACCGAATAGTAATAGAGTATTCGGGTTAAGTAGATTTATGTGATATTGCCGCCCCCCAGTTGAGCAGTTTAAAGACATATTCGGGTCTAGTGTTCAGATGCGGGCTCGAACCGCAGACCTTCGGCTCATAAGACCGATGCTCTAACCAACTGAGCTATAAGAACAAAACAGTTTTAATACATGCCAAGGTATATCTTAAGCCCCCTATTCCTCGCTTAAGACTGTGAAACACTCTCGCTTCCGTTATTTAAAATAATCGGCATGCAACTGTTTCTCCATTTCCCATTTTGGGGGACTTTGGAAGGGCGTCCCTTACTGCCCTTCACCCGATGTCGGGATTGAACCGACGACCACATGCTTAAAAGGCGTGCGCTCTACCGACTGAGCTAACCGGGTTTAGAGGTGCGCACCTCAATATTTACAATAACATACAGGGGAGGTTTATAAAACTAAACATGTATATGTCTTCCCACGTGTTTCTTTGTTACCCCTCTTACAGCATTTCAAAAACACACGAGTCAGCGAAGGGCATTCTTTAAAAAAACGTTCGGTGCTGTCTCTTCTACATAATTCATTATACACTCTTCAGCCTATGTATAACTCCTTACTAGAAGATAGGGATCCTATATTAAAAAAAATCGTTTCCACCAAATATGTATATGACTATCCCAACAATATCATACACACGATTGGCGGTCAGGGATGGCCGTAAAACACCGACACTGTGCACCCAATCCCCATACACAATGTCTGTAGCTCCTATCCGGATTCGAACCGGAGTTTGGGGATTCAAAGTCACCAGTGATAACCACTACACTATAGGAGCAAATAGTATATTTAACCCATATACAAGAGGTCTGCACCGAGTGGGGTTCGAACCCACGCGCTGTTAGCACCAGGTCTTAAGTCTGGCTCCTTAGACCACTCGGACATCGGTGCATTGAACAGTTTAAAGATGTATTCAGATCTTTGCACACATATAACACGACTCACATGCTTTATTACAGTGCTATTTCCGGATTACCTGGTTCGAACAGGTGACCTATCGATAACTACATCGCACACGATAACGTGTGAAACCACTACAGTCAATTGCTCTGCCAACTGAGCTAAATCCGGTGAGAAGAAAAGAGAATGGTTAGAAAACAAATATGATTATTTTAATTACACACAAACACGATGACCGTAGGCATCTAACCTACTCGGCCATGTCACCTTATAAAGGAAACACCCGACATCACCCACCCCGTAGATACATCTACTTATCCAATACCATCGCAAACAGCCTCCCATATAGACACATTTATTGCGTTTATTGGATAGTATGATGTATTTGTGTTTGAAACCCTAGAGGACTACCAACCTCATTCACAGGCCTATGGGAGGCTATGTTACTATACATACACCTCTTTAAGTATGTTACTATAAATAATTTATGTTGTTACTATATACCGCAAATTACGTGTAATACTTGTAATGAAAATAATTAAGGAACTCGGATCAGAAATAAAGACGGACAGCTGGTATCATATTGCTCTATCTATAGCTGTAATTGTCAAAGTAATATTTGTATGTTCTGCCATATTCTGTTACACAGAAGAGAGAAGAAACAAGACAGAAACCAATACATTTAAGAGATTTGTTCACATAAAAGACATATCAAATGAGCTAACGATTATAGTTATTTGTTTGTTAATGTTATATGTGTTTAATCCATTCAACGATACATTTTGCATAGATAAACACTTCAAAACACTATTGTTTGTATTTGCAATCTTTACCCTTATTGAAGTGCACTGGGTTGTTTTCACAGCAAAGGTCTCTCCTGCTGCAAATCTAATTAGGTTCTTCTTTGGACGTATCGGAACCATGAAACAACAGACCCAAAGAGACAGAGAACATGCAAAATATTACGATAATATTTCATGGAATTAATTGTAAGATACAAAGACAAATTATAGAAATGATATAGAGCAGTTATCACATACAATATAGTTCGGGAGCCCATAATACACTTGTGAATTATATATAACATGTTCAAAACACCTAGGCTTGATTTTATTCATAAACGTGATATCAACGAAACAACCGAGGATCCGCTTCTTGACATAGATGCACTTCTTGCAGATGAAAATTGGGAAATATTAAAACGATCGAAACATCATGCTGTTTACCGAAAAACATGCACAGACTACGATATTATTGATGTTTCGCACAAGAAAACCATCGAAGGACAACACGTTTTCAATGTCTCTGTTCCAATGGTCACCGCCAGATATGCGTATTCAACTTCTATACCAGGAACTCTAAATATGTTTAATTATATGTGTACTTTTATAGAACATTATTCACATGCAAGAGGATATAGTCAAACACTTGATGCCAACATGCGACTATCTAAATTATAGATTTCGTGATCAATGTAGATACAAATCACTACCTAGATTGATCATTACTACCTACCTACATCGCAAGCTGCAGTAAATTATAAATTAAAATATGTATACTGTACAAGAAACAATATGTTTAACCGTGGATCTATATTGTATACATTGGGAAGATATGGCCCATTGATTATGCTTATCCTTTCACTCATTATTCTTAAATCCAAAGTTGTTACTACACATGCGTATATTATAGGAATTGTGCTAAGCACGCTCATTAACCCTGTCATAAAACTTATTATTAAACAACGGCGGCCAGATAGAGAGAAAAGCACGAGTGTTCTTAGTGCAACCATTGATAAATCTAAAAATCCGAATGACTTAAAACATCCACCTTCCTTCGTAGAAAGTGCAACCGATGCACATCGTTATGGAATGCCATCAGGACATGCACAAACCGCATTCTTCAGTCTTGTGTACATTTGGCTAGCATACAAAGATACAATAATAACACTTGTCTATTTATTACTTACCATAATCACATGCATACAACGTATAGTGTCAAGAAAACATTACATAGATCAGGTTGTCATGGGTGCGATTGTAGGAGGACTTCTGGCTTTCTTTTTCTTTACAACGGGGAAAAGTCTATTGAAATCTCTATAAATTTGCGTGATATCGAGAGCGTACAAATATATACATATAATAGAATGATTGATTTAGGACTACCTGGATACAGCAGAACTACCTCTAGGGCTACCTCGAGGGCTACCTCTAGGGCTACCTCTCGATCAACTAGTCCTGTCAGCGTAAGGTCTGACGAGTCATACGCCACTAATTTTTCCGAACAATCCTACGACAGTAGAATTAGTACACATTTTTACACACAAAACGCAAGATCACGTCCAACTAGTCTAACTATGAACTATCAACCACGCAAAAGTGTAACATATAACGAGACTACCAGCGAACGTAAGGCAAACAACAAAAATAAAGTGGTCATGCGATCTGTAAATACTCCCACTCACAGCGAACGTTACAGAAACGTAGTAAACTCACGAAACAAATATTCAAATATAGTCAATGCCGGTTCTCTTACGAAAACCAGGCTGCAGCCTCCTGAGATTCGTGAACCCATTAAGTTTACAAATCACCCCAAGAACAAAAATTATACAATGGAGAGAATGCCAATACTAGACGAAGCCAAAGGAAGTTTTACATTCGACCCCAGCTTACCTAAGGATTATCTCAAAAAAGAAGAGGATATGCGTGGTATGGAAAACAATATCATCATATCAAAATCAAACTCCGAAGAATATAAAGACAAGGATCAAAAGAAAGAAGAGGTACATGTTATGTATGAACCAGACGAAGTTGAAAATATTATTCAACCGGAGCCTGAGCCGTTTGTTCCAAGTTGGTTGAGGAATAAATAAAAATTAATTACCCCGACTACATGTAGTCATATTTACATAATAATTATGCATTCAATGCATAAATATTATGGTATTATTTTAATCGTTTATTATTTGTTTTGTTTCGTTTATTCGCATTCAAAACAGGAAATGTTCTTATGCGATGTTGCGCTTCACGTAAGCAGAACCGGCGGCGTTCTGGACAACAACGAAGTTCTTCTCAGTGGCCCAGTTGGTTCCAAGGACAGTGGTGGCACAGATATCGTAAGTGTTTCTGGCGATAGCTTGTCCATTGTATGTTTGCTGAGTGACAGTAGTGGAGCCCCCCATAATGTTAGCCGAACACATATCGAGGTAGAAGGCACTAGTATTTGCACTGCCATTCTGAGGAGCGACTTGGACCATAGCACCGACGGTGATTGCGGAACCGTTATCATCGAAACGCATGCTGGTGTTATCAGCATAGATAGTAGGAGGGCCACGGGGGACAGCGCAATCAAGTTGGCGGAGACCGCCGGCGAGTTGGCGTGCTCCTGCAGGTAGTACCCATAAACCACTGACCAATGATGGGTCGATAACAGCAGTAGAACTAGCAGTGTTGCTATGGTAGACACCCTGGCTAGTCTGAAGTTGATCGTTGGCAAGACCATATCTCCATTGGGTATGCACAGCGATAACATAGCACTTACCGTTGATACCAGTAAGATCTTTTGAAATTGCATCAGCACCAATTTCAGTAGCGTCGTTGATGACAGTCACCGTGCGAGCCACAGCACGCTCGGATGTGCTTCCAAGAGTGTTCAGAGACATATCGTATTGGTAGATGTAGTAGGCGTTGACGCTGGGAGCACCCTGGTATAAGTTCCTGAGAGCATCGTTTTGGGGCTTGTAGAAAGACACGGTCAGCTTTCCATCTCCGGGGGTAACAACCAGTCCTTTAACCTCGTCATCGGTGCTGTCGGCTGCCAACTTGGGACCGGGGATGGTAATAGTTGCTGTGGCTCCAGTCTTGGTCAAACCACCTTCATTGTAGAAGTAGTTATCATATAGGAGACTATTGTTAGCAGGAGTAGAAGTGGCAACCGAGACAGCTGTAACACTCACCTTGATTGGGTAACCAGCAAGAGGAACCTTGGCGTTGGCGGTAAGATCCGCACCTCTGACCCCATTAAGTGTAGCGTTAGTGGTCTGGAAAGAAGCGTTTGCGGCCGCATTCAGATTGAAGTTGGCGAAAATGGGTACATCTCCCGACACACTACCTTGGTATTGGGTAGCACCGTATGTATAACGGTTGATCAAGTGACCACCATGTTCAGCAGCACCAGAAAGATCAGTCCAAGAGATATCAAAACAAGCCTGGGTGAGGGATGCAGTGGCGCCTAGCTTGTTAGTCGCCATGACAGGAGGGTAATGGCCAACACGCAAGTTCTTGACAGCGGAGATTTCGCCCATAGGAGCGAAATAACGAAGGGTAGACAAACTTAAATCGTTGAAACCGTTGGCGTTGACAAGACCGAAGCAGATATCGTAACGCTGACCAAGCTTCAAGTTAACCAAGTTACCAGAAGCATCGTAACCCTGAGAAACAGAAAGACGGTTGGTGTCTTTGGTAGCGGGGGAAGATTGAGCATAGGCGGCTCCAAGTGGGGCGACGCTGGCCAACATGGAGGTCTGACTAACATCTCTCTGAGTTTGGCCGAAGATACGCTCGGGGGTCCTATCAACAATGGCAGCTCCATTCTTGGTAGCTCCGGGAGCGGATTTGTAAACATAGTAACGGATAGAATTGACCTCGGAACCACCATCAGTAACCTCAGGAGATTTGTAGGCAGTTCCAGCAGCCTTGGCATCCTTGCCAGTCTTGTTAAGAAGACTGAACCCGAAATCAATGGAACCGGCATTGCGAACCACGTTGTAACGCTTTAATTGGTCGGCTGCGGACAGAGTAACGACATTACAGAGATCGACGGTGGATGCCAGACCGGCTGCGGCGGACCCAGCGGCCAAGGAACCATAGCCCCAACCAGCGCCGGTGACCCCACCGTGAGTGACACTAGAAGGATCAAGATTCCAAAGACCAGCACTGGCATCGGGATGAGCAGAAGGCACGAAGGGCAACCACGCAGTACGGAAACCCGCTCCGTTGGAGTTATCAAAGAGATACTGAACAGAGAAGCTCTCACCGTTGGAGAGATCGTTAGCAGCGGCATACCATGCCTTGGTTGCAGTGTTATACAATCTGTTCACTGCACCTGCAGCAATCGTGATAGGAGCACCTTCGACAGCGACGTCGTTACCATTCCATGCAGCAGTAGGGGAGATATTGGTGTAACTTGCATCGGGCACATCAGTAGCGTATGGGACATCTTTTGACTGGACGACCATATACCTAACGTTATCGTAGTGGCTACCACGCATGTTAACGTTGTAGTCGTTGTAGTTAAGGAGAAAGCTGTTGTTCATACTCTGATCCTCTTGGGTCTTGTTATTGGAAGTGCTTGAAAGGATAGTATCAATACCAGTTTTGATGGACACATGGGTAGGAGCATCGGGGACACCGGACACGTAGAAACTCATGGAGGCATCTGTCTTCATGGTGCTATTAGCGGCGATTAATTTGTTGGGACCAGTTCCTCTATAAGATCCAGTGCCTCGATTACCTGCACTGAGGTCAAAAGCATCAGCACCGGCAACGTAGTTTCCAGCATCGTCTTTAGTGTAAGCACGCACAAACACACCATAACGAGTGTTATCGTCAGCAGTACCATCGTCGTTGATGATAGAATTAGTTAAACCAGTCAATGTGATTTGAGGGAGTAAAGCATTAGTTGTGGCACAGATATCGGTATTCACGCCAACCTGGTTGGGGAAGTTAGTTTCAAAAGTGGAGAACGTCATAGACACATCACCCAAGGTAGCAGCCTGAGCTTTGGTAGCCCAACGAGCCTCGTACTTCTTGATAGACGAAGCACCTTCGGCAGAAGTAGGTGCGGTGAAGGTAACAATAGCCTTGGTTCCAGTTTTGAAAGTGGCGTCTTGTCCAAAGGAATCGGCATCCACCTTGATAGTGGATTCAGAGATCTTGGAGGCTATGTTATCAATGTTAATCAAACCATTGGTGCTGTTTTGCATGGCGTATCCATACACCAAGAACTTATCTCTCACCGAGGTGTTCATCACTCTGTAGCTCTTGCCGGTGGCGCTGGCGATGGTTCCAAGAGCATACTCGTAAAGACCATCAGCATTGGGCAATTGAGTGCCGGCCACCTCAGCAGCGGGGATAGTGACAGTATAGAAAGTCTCGGTTCCGCTACCGCCATCCTCTTTGATACGGAAGGTGGCATTGGAAAGATCAATACCAGCACCACCGTTCTTGAACATGGGAACAGCAGCGACGACCTTCACGTCACCGCTGGTAGCGGTGGTAGGGTTCTTGGTCATGACGGCAGAGAAAGCAGGGATGGCTGCGTCAGCACCCAAAGGTCCACCGTTCACAAGGACTTGGGGGTAACCCCTAGTATTCCCAGCCAAAGCACTGAAAGAAATATCACATGCGCTGTTAATAACGTTGGCAGTAGAAACGTCAACCTTGGCCATGATATTTACTTTCATACCATTAGCAATCTTGCCATCATCCTTCAAAGTCATACGGAAGGAACGGTTTGAACCTCCGGTACTACGGTTCATATCACCGCAAATAGTACGGAAATACATAGGAAGATTTTCCGCACCAGCAAGCTTTCTACCCTCGTTAGTTTGGGTAGCCACAAGGGTTCCTACCACAGTAGAAATATCTTCCACGTAGAGAGCAGGGGTAACGTAAGAGGTAATGAAAGTTCCGGTATTAGTGTAAGTATCTGCGCGCAATTTAAGAGCATTTGCAGTTTTCTGGAGGTTCGCGTCCAAAGATGGGAGGAAAGTGGCGGTAGCACCACACACATCAACATACACCTTATCATTCTCGCCAGTAGTTACTCTGATAGAGTATGTGCTCGCTGTAGGGTGATCACCAATAGTAATATTTGCCGAAGCATCAGTTATTCGCTGATCAGATCGATTGGCTGCGCCGTAGTAGACAGAACCCATGATTATAATATTAGGTAATATTTTTTTTTATTAAAAACAATTTATATGTTTTACATATATTTAAGTGCATGGGTTACTTTTTATTTGTACTCTTAACTAATCACATATCTAGATCTAGATATTTAATCTAAAGATAGTTTCGTCTGACACAAGATCCGACCATGCCTTTTTTATTTTCTGTAACATGGAATAATTTGTATGAGGCAACGTGTGACATATTCTGGCAATCATGGCAGTGTATTTGTTGGACAGTATCTCCTTATTTTGCGAAGAATGCTTAAGTATTGGCTTTTCAATAAACTTTTCTCTCCATTGGTTACATTGTTTGATTAACGATACATGCGCAGTTTGGATTATTTTTTGTAGATGTTCGTTTGTAAGTATCGTCCATTGAAGTGTATTTTTGCTATGGTCGCTCGTGGCAGCGTTGTTCTTAATATCCGATGTACAATTCGTGTAGACAAATATCACATTTTTATGGTAGTCTTGAAAGTTCACAATTGGCATAGCAATGTTCGTGTTTTCATCCTTTTTATGTTCTGTAGCTAAATATTTATGTAAAGCCCCTAACATAGAGATAACCAGATCATCAAGTTTCAATGTTCTGTCTTCTAACAAATCGCAGGGGATAGTAATATCTGTTTGTATTAGCTTAATCATGTCATTAAAATCCACAGTAGGCGTAGCTCCGTTATCATAATCATTCAGTTGTACCAAAATCTCTTTTTTCGTTGGTATATAACCCTGCATTCCTTTGTTTTTTTTCTTGAGAATAGACACTGTATATTCTAGGTCGTCAATCCGATTACTTAGTTTTTGGAACAAGTGTAAAACTTCGGATTTTGTGTAAATTTCTTGCAACATATGTGGGGTATCCTTACTTTCTTGGTGATTTTTGTCGATTTTCTCCTGGCTGGATTTTTCGTTTATTTTGCGTGTGTTTAGTTCGCTTAACATGTTGTTTGTTTGTTGGTTTCATATCCCGCCCGTTTCTTTTTTCAATTTGTAATATTTTTCTCAGGTTTCTTTGTCCTTTTTCCATAAATGTTCGCATATACCGTCTTATATCTAGAGGTAGTCGTAATTTCATGATGGCACATCTATGGCATAATTCTATACTTTTTGGTCGATAACTAGAATAGAAGTGGTTCATGGAACTGACCCGAATATCTTTATTTTGTCTAATTCCATAGTGATCAAGAAGACTAAATATAACTTCTGTTCTGGCTGGCGCAGTAACTATAACAAGACCATGATCGTTTGTCTCTCTTTTGGTTGGTATGTAATTTATTTCCTGAAATTCTCCTACGAACTGGTACGGTTCGCAATCACGTACTGTGTTGTATAGGTTCCACCAAACATCAACAAAATATCTTTTTCCTGCGACAAGATTATCAATCTTGGTGTTGGTCATTTATATTGTATGTATCTTTTATTTCTGTTGTCCGAACTTTTCTCTTTGTGTATATGTATTCAATATGATTTAGATGTACGTGTATATTGATTGCATTAGAGAAAATGTCATCTTTTTCCGAAGAACATGTTAGGCCGTTAAAAGATTGTTATATGGATCTAGCTTTGTTTGTTATTGATGGTTCTGAAAAACTTGTAGATAGGTACAGGGGTTCAGTTCGTTCACATAATGCGAAAGTGAGTGGAAGTCTGTATCCAGATGCAGGATTTGATCTTTTTAGTCCTGTGATTGATCGTTTTGAAGTAGGTAAGCCTAAGCGTCATCAGTTAAATGTGAAGTGTCGTGCAGATCTGGTGTTTCCAGATGGTTCTAGAAAGCCAACTGGTTTTTTGTTGTATCCTCGTTCAAGTATTTCTAAGACCTCGTTGCGTCTTTCTAATAGCGTCGGTGTAATCGACAGTGGGTATCGAGGAGAGTTGATGTGTGCTTTTGACTGTTTCTATCGGGACTATATGGTTAGTGATGGGGATAGATTGGTGCAGATTGTAGCTCCAGGAATGGTTCCAATCGTGGCACGACTTGTATATAAAGAGGAAGATCTTGGCGATACAACACATAGAGGGTCGTGTGGATTTGGATCAACTGGATGTTGATCTTACTATGTGTTACACAATACATTATATATTATTGTATTGTGTAAGTGTGTTTACAGGACACAAAGATAAGAGTAATCATCGTCGATGTATTTTTTGCATATTCTTTCAGTTTCCATGGTGTCTTGCATTTTTTGTATCTCTCTGTTTACATCTTCTAGGAGACCATGTTTGTTTTTGTTGATCGCAAAGACCGCATCTCCAAAGCCAAAGTTGGATGAAGTCATTTGTAGATCGTATTTTTTAGCAGCAACAATTGCAACAGATGTTTCAAGTGCAACGCCATCATATTTGTTGGTGTTTTCTAGATATTTTGCAATCATTTTTTTAACCGTGGTTGGCATTTCAGTAACTTTTGTTCCGTATCGTCGAAATTTGTCTCCAATGGATTGTCCTTTTAATGCTAATATGTGCATGGCTGGTATTGTTTCGAGCGTATATTTTGTGCTTGCATTTATTTCAATAACCCGGTTTGTTACATTTGCAGTAAGATATGTATTGAATGCTAATGCTACAATCATGATGATTACCGTGAAGAATATAGACATGAGCCCAAGTGGGCTTTCTTCTGCGATCATTCCTGCTTCTGTAAGAAATACAGCTAATGTTGCAATAATGGATCTTTTTAGTCTGAGATTTTTTGCCATACTAGTGTTTCTACCTTTTTGAAACTTGTGAACAAGCCACCCGATGATAACACCCGCCGCGAGAACAATTCCTACTGGTATAAACAACACTTCTGTCAATAAGTTTAATACTGTTCGTGCGTTAACGCCTGCTTTGGGTTTGTATACAATGACATCTCTCTCCATGATAATACTTTTGGTGAAGTCGACGTCTGTCAAACGTTTTGCGGTAGTTGAAAAATTGTGTATACCTAAATCATATTTTCCGTCACGAATATCGTTAAGAGATTGGGTAACACTAAACTCTTCATCGTAAGTTTCGACGAACGTATATTTATCTCCAAGAGTTTGTTTGATTTTTTGGTATACATCATAAAACAGGCCGTTATAGGTGACAGTGTTATCACTATGTGTTTCTTTGTATGCATTGGGCAATCCTGTTACATTAACAAGAACCCTGATAGTGGGCTTATCAACCATAGACATCGTATATTCTTGTATATAATGATATTACAAAAAAAATACGTTCATTCGTGTTAGGTTGGTTCTTTAAGCCAATAAATTAATATATATGTATTTTGAACTTAAAGAGTGTGTGTGAATTTTGGCCTATGAAAATATTGTATATTGAAAATTGGACATTTTTAATGTCCAAAAAAATGTCCAAAATCAATTATACAAAACTTTTGAAAACTAAAAAAAAAAAATATTATGGTAACAAACATTTCATCGGTGAAACATTTTGTTACCATAATAAAATTTTTGACGGATTTTGTCAAGTTCAAGAAATTTTCGGTTCGATCAGATGGCTAATGGATGGCTAATGGATGGCTAATGGATGGCTAACAAAACTCGCAAATAAATATTGTTGTGAACAAGTTTTGAGCATGGAGATCACGAATGATGTATTAATTTGAGTAAAATATAATGATTTTACAGCATTGCGAGTTTTGCGAGTTTTGGCTAACAAAACTCGCACCACTGAGAAACAAAAGTTTGTATATATCAACATATTTTAATACCATTAATGATGTGATCCGAATGGTCAACATGTAAACATATACAACCCATGTAATTAGAAATAGTATGTGTAATGGTATAGAAAGAATATGTGCGTATATAATAACTGTTTGTATAACAATCACATTTAATATATTTCAAAAGAAAGTATGGCAGATCAAGATTATTCATTTTTTGGGTTTTCGTGTACGTGGTGTAAGTATAAATGCGCACGAAAGAATGATATGCAAAAACACATGCTTACATTGAAACACAAAAAGAATGTAGAACGTGTTGAACAGCTTGGTATAATGAAGATAAACCACACATCCAGATCATCAATGTTTTCTGAAGTTTCTGATGTTAAGCCGGTTAATTCTGTTGTGATGAAGACTGGTTTACAACATAATACAGGTAGCGTTACTGAAACGAAAAAAAACACACATTTTATGTTTACAAAAAGTAGTTCAATAAACTCATGTGTTTGTGGTAAAGTTTATAAGCATTTGTCATCTCTTTGTAAGCATCGTAAAAAATGCAATGACTATATACTTTCGCCAAATGACAACCAAGAAGATGTTATATTGGAAATATCTGAACAAGATGCGTCGGATGGTATCAGTGTGTCCGATGTGGCGGTTAACCCTACTGATACTGATACTGATATTGGTATTAGTAAGGGTAATAATCAAGGCTCTCTATTGGTCGATATTTCAAACGAGTTACTTAAAAATAAAAATAGTGAGGATGGAAGAACGTCTGCTATGATGACTAACACGCTTGCAGAAATTATAAAGGAACAAACAAAACAAAATGTTGAATTAAAAACCATGTTAGAACAGCAGAGTAAAGATATCTTGAAGTTAAATGAGAAGACAAGCACAAATAATGTTACCAATATCACAACAAATAATACTGTGAATAATAAGTTTAACTTGAATGTGTTTTTAAAGACGGAATGTAAAAATGCTATGAACCTCACGGATTTTATTGACAGTCTTCCTGTAAATGTGAGTGATTTAGAAAACATGGGTCATTTTGGATTTGTTGAAGGTATAACTCGTATACTTCTCAATGGATTGCGAAATCTAGATATTGAAAAGCGTCCAATTCATTGTAGTGATGTTAAGCGTGAATCAATCTATATAAAAGATAACGATACTTGGGAAAAAGATACTGTTCAGAATGATAAAATGAAGAAAGTTATTCGATATGTGAGACATAAAAATGTGAAACAAATCCCCGAATGGCAGCGGAAAAATCCAACGTATTCAAACTATAGCTCGAAAACACACGCAACGTATATGAATATTATAGGTAATACAATGGGTGGGTCATCTGAACATGAAGACGAACAACTTCAAAATAAAATTATCAAGAAGGTGATTCCGGATGTAACTATTCCAAAGTCACATAGGTTAAAACTCAATTACACTAGAACTGAGAATGATGAAGATGGTGACTAATTATGCTGTAAAAAATAAAAATAACGAGTGTTATTTTTATATTTTTGTTTTTGTAATATTATTTTTGTAGTGTATTTAATTAATCGAAGAACCCGTATGGTGCATCTATTCTGCAGAATGGGCATGGTTTTGTAGCGAGGCGAGTATAACAGTCGGTGCAGACACAATGACCACAGTGTAGATCAATGTTCAACTTTTCATCGTAACAAATGCCGCATTCAACTACATGATTGAGACGTGTGAATAGTGATATTTTGTTGTTGTATGCGATGACAGAGGTTTCTTTATTCAATATGCCAATGCAGTCATTGATCTGTTTCTTTTCGTTTTCATTCATGTCTTCTGTATCGGTGCTTTTCAGCATTTGAAGTATTTCAATGTTGCTAGTGCTTCTCATGAAGTTTCCATAGATAGCTTTATCTTCGTCATCTTCGCCATCTTCACCATATTCGCCGTCCCAATCAAAGTGGTCATCTTGGTGTTCCATAACTTGCTTGAATGCGGTGGAGAACTTCACTGGATCTTTTCCATATGCCAACGCACATAGCATTTCAAGTGCTTCATTGTCTCCCTTTTCAGCAGCCATAGCATAGTATTTGAGCATCATTTTCGTCGCATGTTCGGCCTTGGTTTTGTCGTGATGGTTCATGTCTTTCTTAAACATATCTGCGAGGTTATACATGGCGAGGACATCATCTGAATATTCGATTGCTTGGGTATAATAGTATTTGGCCTTTTCAAAATCTCCGTTTTCATCATACAATGTCGCAAGTTCGTTATTAAACTCGACGAGTGGGTTGTATGACATCGCCTCTAAGTATTTGTTCAGTGCCATTTCCATATTATTTTCCCTGCAATAGTGTCGAGCTTGTCTACCTGCTGCTCTTGCAAAGAGTGCGATACCAATATATTCATCTTCTTCATCTTCTTCATTGTATTGGTTTATGTTGAGCATATTTTCAACGACATTAATATCGTGTTCTATTCCGTCATCAATGTCCGTGTCAATGTCCGTGTCAATGTCCGTGTCAATGTCCATGTCAATGTCCGTGTCAACATCATCGTGTTCGATATCCGGGTCGTCATCGTCGCTGATATTATTGATGCCGAAGTCATTTCCGTTTGTAAAATCTGTAAGGATATCGATACATTCTATAATGTTGGCGGTAATGGGGTTAGTACATGGTGTGCGATCAATAACAAATCCAACTTCCGGTTCTGTTTCTATGTCTTCGCATAGCATATCATGTGTCAGGTCTCTCACTATTGTCGGCGCGGTCGAGTTGTCTGTGTCGCTGAGTTCAATATCCATTCCGTGCGTGAAATAGTTGGTGGAATAGTTAGGAGATGACATGTTCGTGATTAATTTACTTATTGTAATGTATTTGCATACTAGTTGCGTTGGGGATTGTCGGCGTTTTCCGTTTCAATTTATTGAGAGACTAGAAATTGAAACGGGGTTCGTTTGTATATATATTGTATATAACTAACTACCTAACTAACTACTTGACTTAACAATGGGCGATCTTGGCTGTGGGATTGCACTTTTCGGAGCTATGGTTTTCATGGTCGCAACTTCTATATTTGGTTGTCCGTGTGGAAAAAGTCGTGTGCATCCGGAATGATATGAAACAATTGTTATGTAAATAGTATAGTAGTTGTATGATATGTATTATATTATATTTTTGTTTTATGAAGACTAGTGTGCGTGTGTTAGAACTTAAAATGTCTTCAAACGACTACGATACTTTCTCTCTTTTTACAGAAGATGAATTGTTGATAGCACTTAAAAGTGGATCTGTTTGTGTGCAGGAGTGTAAGGCACGGTTGTCCGAGGCTACCCATGCGGAGGCATACCAAGAGATTGAGCGTCAGTTTTCTGATCGTGTCTCTCTTCTCTCTTCTAGTGTGAGTAAACTAGAGAGAGAACTTGAATTGAACAAGGAAGTCATGGATCGTAATGCCAAGATGTACGTCGAGAAGCTTGATAGCGATATTGAAACAGTAGTTCGCCATAAAACGCAGATATACGACAAGATGTTATCAGAGAAGGTAAATGAAACTGTAAAATTATCTGAGATAGTTAGAATGAGAGACAGAGAGATAATTGCAATGGAAGAGCGTATGCGGTTGCATGCGTCCAATTTCGATGCTCGCGTTCAGACGGAGGTTGCAAAGGTGGGCGAGAAGATGACAAATGTGTTAGAACGTAGTGCAAGTGTGTTAGAAAGCGTTGTTGCCAATACACAAACAAAGAGTTCGAGTGAGATAGGAGCTATTGGAGAGCAGTGTTTTTTTGAAGTGGCAAAGGCGACTTTCTGCGATTTTGACGGGTTCGATCTAGAAGATGTTCATAGTCAGGCTCACCGGGGTGATTTTCTTCTCTCAGTGCGAGGTCTTACCATAATGGTGGATTCAAAGTTCTATAAAAGAAATGTGGATAATCCACAGATAGACAAGATAAAGTCTGATTTGCGACGAAATACGAATATTCGATTTGCATGGTTAGTCTCTCTTTATTCTGATATAGATAGACGCGACAAAGGTGCTTTTATGTTTGAATGGATAACCGATGAGCAATGCGTTGTTCATATCAACCGCCTTATGCTTATTGAGAACCGAGAAACCATTCTTAAGAGCATATTTTTTTTATGTCAGGATTACGATAAGCAAATCTCTGCCCGCGGCACTGGCAACGACGAGTTAATGTCGATAAAGAAGAATTATTTCAAGGTTGCCGAGAGAGTTGGAGATATGCGAAAACGTATGCGTGAGTTGAAGGCGGTGATCGTGAGTACTCGTTCTCTCTATGATCAGTTAGAAAAAGACTTGCTGAACTTGATGAATGATGAAAGTAATGATGTGAATGTAAAGTATCATGGTATTGTTACGGAGTGGGTGGCATTAAATATGCATAAAGCGGATGGAAGTAGATCAAAGTCAACTATTATTTGGAATAATTTCAAGAAAGATAACCCTCAATTATCGCAAGAAATGTCGGTGAGTAAGTTCAAAGAGATACTTATAGCGGTAATTGGAGATGATCGCATAGAGATGCCAAAGGGGAAGACTGGTGCATTCGATATACTAGACCTGCGATTAGACCCCCCGAAGTGTGCTGGTGCTGGTATAATAAATATAGTTACGTAATTGTAATGAAAGTAAATAGCCACGATTAAATAATATTAACACGTGAATGAGTTATAGTATAAATTGAACCATACCGCAACGGATATATTGATAGTAATATAAAACGTAACATATACCATTGCATAAATCATGGAACGGTACACTTCAAGACCAGACGCATACTTTGTAAAAGAGAATGTAGACAAACATGAAAACCTTATGCATAAACACATTTATAGATTAAAGATAGATGGTCTAAATATACCCCGCCCCGTGATGTATAATAAGACAACCCGTCAACTTGTTATGGCGAATATAGATGGTATGTCTGTTTCCGATATGTATGGGGATACGATAGAAGACATCCCAGATGACGTATTTGAAAAAATACGTGAAATAATGATAAAGTTAGTTGACAACGGGATCGAATACCCTGATTTTACCGGATATAATTTTGTGTTAGATAATAATGTTCCCGATAAGATATGGTTGGTTGATTTTGAGCATGCAATGATTGCAGATTGCACAGATAATGAGTTTATAATGGGTGTGTATAGTGGAGCGAAGACATGGAATGATGAATATAAGTAAATGATAAAAATTATTAATAACATAATTCATTTGAATTATGTTGTTATGATGGTATGTTGTTATGATGTTAGTGTTTTCGTTTTGTATTTTTTCTACCGTGTTTACAATATTGTTTTTGCGAAAATCCTTTTGGCTTTTTACAGTTGATCGATCTTTTGTATTTTGCAGACCATTTTTTCGCAGTTCCTGATTTAGTTGTCTTTTTGGTGTTACGTTTTATTTTAACAACCTTGGAAACCTTTTTATTGTTTCGAAGACCAGCCCCATACATGAAACTTTGTCCCTCTATGTATGCATTAATTTGATCCTGTGATATTCCTGCTCCATATTGTATTGAACCTCCAGCTACTATAACTGATTTTGGATTTGTAACTTGCTGTGTTATCATAGAACGTGTCTTTGAACTACAAAAAGAAAGAATGTTGGCATCGGGTTTGTTCTTCTTATTCTTGAAAACATAACCAATCCTAATTCTAGACATGACTTGATAGTTTCCTATTGCAAATGAATATGCGAACTCTTCAAGTGAAGGATACATGGCGAGTGCTTTTGTCAATAATGATAACTCAGATTGCTGTTTAAAGTATATAGGCTGTGTCATATCGACAACTGGTTTGAAGATGCTTTCGGATTTTGGTATATCTGGCATAAAGATAAGTTCTAAGTTTGATCGTTTGTCATTTACGAGGGATAGATAGCATTTGTCTTTACACATAGAGGGAAGGTATATAACACTATATCCCCTGTTGATAAGTGAAATGATCATAGGTATAGTATACTCTTCTCCTGGAATGGCTCCTTCACATAATAATATTGTTTTATCATCCTTAAAAGTGGTTTTGATGATTTGTAGTCCTTTCTCTCTTGACCAGTAAGTGTCATTTAGTTCATTTTGAGCAATATTCATATTATTATTTACAATATTTTGTCGTTTTCCATATTGTTTGTTATAAGACGTGATATACATAGGATACTCATTATTTGCTTTATTTTCTCTATCAACAAGTTTTTTCTCGTATAAAATGGGGTTACCGTCGTCAATGTATTGAGTTTCACTCATGTATGCGTGATATGGTTTAAACTGGTCGGCCATTTCTTGGCTAGGGAACATGAAATATTCATGAAACTCCTCGCTGGCGGGTATATCGTCTTCCTCCGAGTCAAGAAACTTGTGTAGTTTTGGACTTCTATCGCTTGATGCACCAGAACCTTCCGCAGTTTCTTCACTGGTCAGGCATTCAGGGTGGTCAATAAATATAGTAGCGTCCATTTCATTTTTGTCCCAGTCGTATATGTGTTCTAGCATTCTGTCATCATAGTCAAGTGTTAGCCATAGGTATTCAATCGGTAATTGTATGGTCGTCATATTGAGTAAGAACTTCTGGGCATTAAAGACAATGGATAGAATACGATCATCTGCTTTTCCACTGTTAGATGGTTTTGCTGATTCATCAATCCACATGTCCATGAGTTTGATGGATTCGGTTGAGTTTGAGAAATACATAATTCCTCCTGAGGTTTCAAACTTATATGGATTAAACATGATACTGGTTCCAATGTTATAACTAGACCGAGGATCTATGTTCCATCCACGAGACATAAAGTCAATATTTTGCATGTCAAATATTTTAGGATATTTTCTGATGAACATGTCACCATCAATGTATACAACTGCCCGTCCTTGGCATAGTTTTAATGCGTGTTTAATGAAAAGTGGTTTCGCATTGATCGCCAATTGGTATAGTTTGTTTCGCGAGAAGTAGTCGTATTCTACAGCTAAGTAGTTACAGTTAGCAGCTGCACATGTCTGTTCCCATCTGGCAATCATATCTTGAAACTTCATACTTGAACGATGTCTAAGATAATGATTAAGAACATCAATGACGCTGGAGTTTTCAAATACGTCGTCTCCGAAACCCTCAATAACAGTATTCTTTGTTTTAATGTTATTTTTTGCTTCTTTTACATACTGACTTCCTCTTTCTCCTATCATTTTAATAATATTCAATGTGTCTTGTTTTTTTTGTTCATCATCACCTTCTCTATAGTTTTTCAGTGCGAGATTAAGTGTCCCTTTGGTTCGTATAATCTGAATAAAGCTCGCTGCATTAGTTTTTAAGATAAGATGTGCGGCTTTTCTGAATATTTGATAGACTTTTGTTTGAAACTGGAACTCATTCTTGGATTTTGCAAGAAGATCAAACTCTGCAGGGCATGTATTTTCTCTCTTCATCTGTTCTATAATTTGCTTTGCCTTACTAAAACGACTAGTATCTTTGTTGTCAAGTAGATTAACGTCAGCGTATAGTCCATCAATATACGTTTTGGCGAAGTATTTTATCATATTCACGAATGATTTCATAGAGATGACATGTGTTGGCATGTTTTTTACGATTAATTCGGGGTTATTCTTCATAACTATACCACGTTGTTGTGTCTTTTGACTATACAAAACAGTTAAGTATTTTAGTGTGTATTTGCTGATTTGTGTTGCAAATGTTTCATAAAACGATAAACATGGGCGAGCGATGTTTGAATTATCATTTCCCCTTCCCCACCAGTAAGTAACCACCACAAAGTTGCTATCAGGATTTACAATTGTCGGATCCTTTTTTTGCTCGGCAACAAGTTCGGTTAATGGAGGTATGTCGGTTGTATTTATTGACATATTGCAGTATATATTACGAATAGAAAGAATTAATTCATTGTGTTCCAGTTTATTTTCGAGTATATGTTGTGTGGAATAAACGGTTTCATGATAGTGAGCATGGTGGATACGTATGAAGAAGTGTTGAGAATGCGTATTTCTAGAAGTGTATCTGCATGTTCCTTGATGACACGTAAGAAGCTTAACGAAACCCCTATCGCCATTGCATGGCGTAGAGTGTATCCAGTTCCATCAAAAATAAAAATCCATTTGCATGTATCCCCCTTTTCTTGTAATTTCTCTCTACAGTGTATTTCAACACTTTGCTTGTCAAAGTATTTAGTTGCCTCAGATGGACATGAGTAGAATATCTGAACGTTGTCTTCTGTTGCAATCCTAAAAAAAGAATGTGATTTCGGATCAACATCACATGATTTGCACATTCTCTCTTTATGTATTTTACAAGGTAATGGCTAAATTAAAATATCATTATTATATTAGTAAACGATGTCTGAAAAGAAGAGGTTGTTGGTGATATTTGATATAGATGAAACACTTATTCATTTTTTACCTAAGAACAAGATGGACAATACAAATTGGAAGCAGTTAAGTGAACAAGATAAATCACAGTTTAATTATATATCTGACGGTGGCCATGCTGTCTTTTTGCGTCCTTATTTGTGTGAATTATTTCGTTTTTTTAATGCTAACCAAGATAAGTATGCGGTTGGATTATGGACGTATTCAGAACGAGAGTATTCTGAAGGTATTGCAGATGTAATAACTGATAGTTGTGGTCTTGACAAAGACTTCTTTTTGTTTAAATGGGGTGTCGAAGATATAGATGATGAGGATTATCCAAAAAACTTGAAGAATGTTTGGTCTGAGTTTTCTGATTTCAATAAGTTTAATACAATTATTGTTGACGATCTTCATGGAAATATTCGTCATGAACATAATGTTGAGAACTCTATACTTATCCAGCCCTATGCTCCATTTAGTCGTGACAAGAAACGTAAACCAATGACTGATGAGATGCGTGTGACAGCCCTGAATGACGATGCACTTAAACAACTGAAGGATATATGTGAAGTAGTAAGCAAAGATATTACAGGGTGTGATGATGAAGATATTGAATCTGCATTTGAAACCGAGAGTGTTTTCTCTCCTAAGCGTATAAATAGAATGGGTCTAGGTAATTACTTGAAGAAGTATGCAATAAAGTTTGTGACGCTTCCTGCGATTGGCGAAAGTTATCAAACAAATAGATTTATTGATGTTACTGAACAATCAGAAAGATATGGCGAACAACAGCACGGAGGAAAAAAGAAGAGGACACGTAAGCATAAGAAGTCTCGTAAATCAAAAAGAAATATCAAAAGTAAAAAAAGTAAAAAGAAAATACATAGAAAAAAGAGAACTTATAAAAAAAAAGAAGGATATGGAAGAAAATAAACCTATAGTCTATATAGATTATGAAACTTAGTTGGGAACATAGTATTTTTATCGGAACCTTATTTTTTGTCGCAAGTCAGGTTTTTCTTAAAAAGTCTTTTGATCATAGTGATAACTACATTCGAACATTTGTATATTTTACGCTAGCGATTACAATGATGTCAATTATTGGATTTATAATTCACTCTGAGAACGTTATAACAAAATTAAATAATCAACATTACAATGCATTTATAGCGGGTATATTTTTTTTTATAGGTTTAATTTTATGGATTTATAGTATTTCCATGAAAACAAACTTAGGCATTATTCGATCTTTTATGGCGGGTTTTGAAACCTTGCTTCTATTTAGCGTGGGGTATATGGTTTTTAATGAAAAAATAAACACCCCACATGTAATCGGTGTATTGGCTATTCTAGGTGGGGTATACTTAATTGGAAAAAAGAACGAACCTTGAGCACGACACTGCGTAAAAGGTCTGTAGTTATTGGACAACCTTTATATATATATTTATTCTTTATATAAATATATATCATGTAAATAATAATCATATATAAATTATTTGTTATCTAAAATGCTAACATAATAGTATACCATAATACTAGCCGGCAAATATAATATGCTAACATAATTTATTCACATAAACAATATACCCACTGCATATTTGGTAACAAATATACGTTCACATAAGGATACCAATCCATTACACCATAACGACACAATATACACATTCGATCTAAAATATTGACACCATATATGGTAACAAATTAATAATAACATCTGCATAAATATATTGACACCATCATGACACCATAAGCTGACATATATTATTCGGATGACTGCATAAACAATCATAATACTATACAAACTTATAAATCAGTTATATTTTTACACTATTTATGCTAACAAATGTTATGTTAAGTGTAAAAATATGATATCATACTAATAACAGTAAAAAATAACCGAAATATCTTTTTCTC
>Ga0209533_1000356_pt1 | contig 44347 bp, 55 predicted proteins | sample COG_04_FD_184748 | JGI IMG/M metagenome (GOLD analysis project Ga0209533, IMG submission 184748) | Pelagic Microbial community sample from North Sea - COGITO 998_met_04 (SPAdes) (version 2) | ecosystem: Environmental > Aquatic > Marine > Neritic zone/Coastal water | place: Helgoland, sampling...
CTCCTGCTCCTACTGCTACTCCTTCTCCATCTTCTGTTGTTTCTAATGGTTTTCTCCCTGATGCATCTTCTAAACTTTTTTGACTTGCTTCAAGCATTGCTTTTAATTTTTCTTTAATTGCACATATTTCATTATCTGATTTACTTGAACATTTTTGAATTATACCTTTTAAAATTTCATGAATCTTTTTATCTAAAGTATTTTGTGTTCCTTTTATATTTTTAGTAAATTTCACCTCGGTATTATTTTTAAATATCGTCCTTAACATCGTAACTGGAAAAAAATTTTTATTTTTGGGATCGGTTTCACGAATGTCCTTATTATTATAGCTTACCCAAAATGTTACATTATTTTTTTCTTTATCTTTATTTGCATTTAGGATATCTTTTTTTTTATCTCCATAATATACTACACTTGTTGTAGGAGTTATATTAATAATACCCATTTCCGTTAAACTTTCTATAATAGTATTTAATTTATCTCTATTATCAAATATAATTTTCTTTAACGCTTGTAATTCTGTAGTTCTATTTCCAAAAACACCACCAACTTTAATATTATTATTCCTTCTATCTAATCTTTTTTTTGTATTTCTTTTATTTCTTTTATTTCTGCCTTTTCGTTTATATTTCTTTTTAATAGTTTTTCCCATTATATTAATATTATATATATTTTTTTTTTATAATATCATTTTCTTAATATTACGATTATATATCCAATTATAAATTTTTATATATTTTTCTAATACCTTTTTATCTAAATATTTTACTTTATCAATTTTATAATCATATAAATATAATTCATAATAAACTTGATTCATATTTAAACCATTTTTAATAAATGTATTGTAATTGCTTATATAATAAATACTTTTACTAATATACTTATTATATGATAATGAATTAATATATTTTGAATAATTTTCTTTAATTCTAAATATAGGAAATAATATTTGATGCATCAATATATAATCAAATAATTCATAATTATGTTCAATTATCATTTCTGAATTTAATTTATCTCCTAAACACACGTTTTTATAAATATCTATATAACTTTCTAAAAAATCTTTTTTAAAAAAAGTTGGTAAATTATCCAAAATATTTAATGAAATTATATTATAATCACTATAACTATTTGATAAAATATTATCAATATTAAACGTATCATTCATAATTTTACATGTTATATCATTTATTTCACCTGAGAAATCTTTTTCACATATTTCTTCAGATACATTCTCATACTTCAATAATTCTATATTTGATTTAATATTACTAATATTTTTTCCTGATTTTTTTAATAAATTCTGAATATGATTTAATGATATTATTATTTTTTCTAAATTTAATAAATTTGTAACTAATTTATAAAAATTATTTTCACTATATTTTAACTCAAATAAATATGAATTATCAATAATTTCTTTAAAAGATTTCTTTATAATACTTGTATCTAATAAAATGAATATAATAGGATGATTTTCATATTTGTTTTTATAAGTTTTTGTCCAATTCATAATATTCTTAAATAATGTTTTATCTAATCCTCCTATAATATGAATATCATCAAATAATATTGATTTATATTCATTTTTTCGTTTTGATTTTTGAAACATCATACAAATATTCTTTTTTCCTAATGATAAATCTATATATTCACTTAAATTGGAATTTGTTTTTATAAAATCTGTATTTATATTTATAGTATCATATTCATGTAATAAACATTTTGCTAAACTTGTTTTTCCTAGTCCAGATTTACCATATATACATAAAGGTTTTTTTTTATAATCTTCTTTAACCCATTTATTTAAAAGTTTTTTAGAACTTTCTGATAAAAAAAAATCATTAATAGATAACATTAATTATATTATTGTTAATTTTTTAAGTTAATTTTTAAGTTAATTTGCTCCACAACCACCTAATTGTTTTTGATTATCATGTTTTTTTCTAATATGTATATCACCCGATACTTCTGTTGATACACCGAAGAAAAACATACCTAATACAAATAATACTACAAGTAACAAAAGTGTTTGATTTGTTTTAATAAATCCATTAATTGTAAAACTTTTGACCATTTTATATTATAATATAAAAAAAATAAATTAATTATAATAAATTACTAATATCATAAGTAAAATTATTACGATCAACTTGTTGAGGTCTTTCTATTGGCACTGGTAATGTAGTTAAGCGATCAATATATCCTCCATATTGTAAAACCTGTGTAGAAATCTGTTTTGAACAATATTCAATAACCATATCATTTAATTTTATTATTTCATTTACAATATTATCCGAAGAAACCATAGGATTTCCATTTTGTAAATAAATAGAACGCATTACAATAGATAATTCTTGTGAAGATTGCTTATCTACTATTTTGCCAGTTTTTTGATTAACATCATATCTAATTGCTGCCTGTAAAGTAGATATATTAGTTGGAGAAAAATATACCTCTGATAATCCTGTTTCTTCATGAATACCTTTAATTGCGTTTTCATGAAAATTATTATAAATAGGTGATTCTCCAGGAACCATATTAATATCTTTTTGAGGAATTAATTTAACATCATGAAGTAAACCATTATTTAAATTAAGAGTTGCATCTGAAACAGTATCTATACCAGTTAATTCAACATTTGATGATGATTCTTCTAATGGTCTTCTAAGATTACCAGGACTTCCATTAAAAAAATCAGAATTGTCAACTCTATTCGCCATTTTATTTATAAATATATATTATATTTAATTTTTAAATTTATATATTATATTATAAATGTTTAACACAAATAATTTAATTAAATATTTAATTCTTTTTACAATTGTTTCACTATCTACATATATGATTCCTAATTGTAGAGTTATGAATTTACATGCTATGTATATAGGACTTTTAGCAGGGACAAGTTTTATATTATTAGATAAGTTTTTTCCACATACAGTAATAGTATATGAAGGAGAAAAAGAAAATATTAAAAAACATTTTTAAATACTAGGAATATATTGCCATTTTAATTCTTTACACATTTTGTCCCATATTCTATCTTGTTGTTGAAGTTTTTCCCTACTCTTTAGTAAAGGGAAATAAACTAATAAATTATCAAGTTCTAATAGTTGACAAAATTTATGAAGAACATACGAATAAGATAAAAAATTACTTCTTGTTTCTGGACAATTATTCATAAAAGGAACTTGAATTTCTTTAAACATCATTCTAAGTTGTTCTTCTTGTTGTCTATTCAATAATGGTGCTTTTTTTCCATTAATAATATTAATAATATGTGGAACATGTTCATAATATTTGTTATATTTTAACTTTTTAAGGATATCACGAACCTGTTGTACTTTAAGATTATCTAAATTTAAAAAAATATCTTTTTTTAATTCTTTTATTATATTCTGATAAATTTCATCAGGTATATCAGTTGTTTCTTTTGCCTGAAATTGTGCTAACCATTCATTAAAATGGTTAATCCTTTTATAAGCAAAATATGATGTTTCTCTCGGAGGATCCTTATATGAAACTTTCTCTGAATTTATTATTATAGATTCAGTATATCCGCAATTTTCACAAATTAATGTACTCAATGTATTTTGAATAGTTAATTTTTCATGACATATTTTACAAATATCTAAATCTTCTATTATATAGTTTAGAACTTTCGTATCATCTATTTTACAAATATATTCATTTATAATATCCCTTGATTTATCTATTTTTTTATCTTTATCTTTTTTATTTTTCATCATTAAATCCATTATTAAATTTTTTTTTTTAGGAGATTTTTGATTTATATTAATTTTTGAATCATAATATTCAGATAATAATTCTCCATTATCTAAATAATAATTATTTTTATCATTACTATTGTAATTCTTTATTAGTTCTTTAATTTTATCAATTTTAATTAATAATCTTTCATCTGAATTATTTTCATATTCTACTTTTAATTCTTCTAATTCTTCTTCAAAAGTTTTTAATTCATTTTCTTCAGTAGTATATTTATTAATCATATCATTATGCAAAACATCTATAGTGACTCTATTATCACAATTAATTTTTTTTAGTGGTTTATCCTTAAAAGACATTTAAAATGATCTTTATTATTTACTATTTAATTTAGAATTCTCTTTAAATAATTAGTAGTAAATATTTTTCATAACAAATAATAAAAATATAATAAATAAAATTATAGGTATTTCTTTTCCTTTTACATCTTTTTCATAATTAATATTAATTATACCAAAATCCATTTATATTATTAAATAAATTAATTATAATTGTTATATTTTTTTAAACTAGTATAATACAATTGTTTAATACTACCTTTTTTAAAATCATCTGAAAGTTTTGAATTATTACATGTATTTAACATTGTATTCCAAACTTCTATATGATTATTTTTATGTTTTAAATTAATTAATCTATTTGATCTTAATGTTTGAATGTATTGATTATGAATATTATCAACCATAAATAAAATATCACGTTTATTTATATTACTATAAAGTATTCTTGAATAATTTATAGATATTTTCCATGAAGATTTAATATCATTATATCTATCATATTCATTAATTTTTCTTTGTGTTTTATTAATTCCTTTCATTTTATATAAAATATTATATTTTCTTTAAATATATATGTTAAAAATTGGATTTATAGTTGGAAAAAATGATGAAATATATAAAGATAAATCATTAAGAAAAAAAACACCTAAAAAATTTTTTGTAGATAATCATTTACATTCTGATGTTGCCATTGCTATGATAATTAAAATAAAATATCCTGATATTATGGTTGATATTATTTTACCTAATGAAATTAGTAAAAAAAGATTAAAACAAAATCAAGTTAATTTTGCTATTGGATATGATTGTATTAATGCTATTAATGAAGATCCTTATGTTAAAAAATTCTCTACTGATGAAGGCGTAGATGAAATTTATAGTATTTTTAAAGATAAATCATGTAAAATATTCCCTACATTTGAGCACAATAATTTTACTTGGGATAAAAAAAAATATATGATTAAATATTCCAAAAATAAATTACCTATTCCTGATAGTATATTCTTTAAACCTAATCATAGTATTCAAAAATTAATAAATCAAATTAAATCATACCGATGGAATGATTTTATAATTAAACCTATCGGTGGAACAACTGGATTAGGATTTGAACAATTTAGTTTAAATAAATGTATATCTGATTTAAGTATATTAGAAGATTATTTTAAAGAATATAATTATTACAAAGAATTTATTGTCCAACAAACTATTACTGGATTTAAGACATATGGTGAAATAAAAATGTTTTGGATTAATAATCAATTCTCTTATGCAGTAAATATTAAACGAGATAATGTTTTCTCTAAAGAAACTGTTAAATTTGTTTCTGATGCAAAAGTTCTAGAAGAATGTAAAAAAATTGCTAAAAAAGCAGTCCATTTATTTCCACCTATGAAAGTAAATGGTAAAAATGTTGATCCTGTTGTAATTAGAACTGATCTCACATGCTGTTTAAATAATGATAATAAATCTAAAAAATATTATCTAAATGAAGTTGAAAACCAAATCGCACATAGTTACTCTGATAAACCTGGAATAACATATCCTTATATCCCAATTGTTGCTGATGCCTACGTAAAAAAAGCATATGAATTAGTTGAATTAGGATTTTAATTATTTAATCTTCAAAACCCTTTTAATTTTATTAATATGAACATGATTATAAATTGCTTTACCTGTTTCAATATCATTAATAATTTGTAAAGGAAAATTACATTTTTGTGCCAATTGTTTCTGTGTTAAAGAATTAGCACATCTTGATTGGATAATTTGTTGCTTTAATTCAGGTGTTATTTTCTTATGCTTAAGATCATCTTCCTCAACCTTTTTTTCTATCTTTTTTGCTTTCAAATCAACTGGTTTCTTTTTATTAGTAGATTCTTTTACTTCTGTATTAGTTTTCTTTTTATTCACCTTAATAGTTGTCCAATCTTGATGTTCTAGATGATTAAAATATTTTTCTTGATCCATTGTATTTATTAAAAAAAATATTTTAAATCAAATTTATTATTAATATTCACATCTTTGAAGTTCTGTATTTTCAATATCCTCCTTTAGAGATTCTTCATATATCTTTATTCTATGATCAACTAATTTAGATTTTTCTATACTCCAATAATATCCTGATAAACGATAAATATATTCACCAAAGATAAATGATATTAAATAATGATTATCTCTGTTTATATCTATACAATTTTGAAAATTATCTTCATGAAAATATCTAGCATCTTCTAATTCTTTACGCTTTCTTTTATTATAAGCAATCAAAACATAATCTTCTAGCATAAGAATTACATCATTATCTTTAAGATGTATAAGTGATGAATTTTCCATCAAACTGATATAACTTGAACCTTTACTCCTTTATTCTGGAAAATTTTATGAAATCCTAAACAGCAGATCAAGATAAATGCTATTATAAAGATTAAACTGATTGATATTATTATACCAAGGACCTTTTCTAAATCCATTTATCAAAAAAAAATATTTAAATCAAATTTATAGTATTAATTGGTTTCTATTTCTTCTATATGTTCTTTTAGTTCCTCATATACTTCTTTTGCTTCTTCAGGAAGCATTTCCTTACAATAATCATCTAGTTGTATATTATTTATTTTTACATATTCTTTTACTTTTTTTCTTTCTCTAATCATAAAATATACATTTTGAACAAGTTCCATAATGGTTGCTTCTTCGTCTTCATTACCTGCAACCATACTTAAACCATAGCATCTTTTTCCATTCCATATCCAGTTGTTTCCCCTAGCACAATTTGTGCAAGGAATAATAACCTTACCTTCAACAATTTTTCCATATGCCAGACAATTAACACATCCTTCCATATTATTACTCATAATGTTTAATAAAAAATAGTTATTTCAAATTTATTATAGTATAGGAATAGATGTCTAGAAAAGTCTCTGAGTGCAGTTTGTCCTACCGGGTTGCTTAATGTTATGGATTCTTCTGTAATACTGATTTCTGTTCTTCATCCTACGGACCTTAACTGGTGTTCTAAACTTCATTCTTTCATATTCCGCCTCGCCAATCAAAGGCTTCAAAGCGATCGGTGACGATGGAATTGCGCACCTTCTCTTATAGATGCGTTCATCATTTGAGTTGTAGACTTTTTTAGGAGAACAGTAATAGTCAGAGGAAGTAGTGGTGTTAGTAGATACCAATGGAAGAGTCATGGAATTCTCTTTGATTGTAATTGCCATATTGATTGTTTTATAATGTAACAAAACACAATTTCAAATTTTAAAGACTTTTTTTCAAGGTTTTTACTTCTTTTTTAAGATCATCTATTTGTATCTGAAGAACATCTATGTAAGATTCATTATCTCTTAAACGTTTCGTTGTGATTATGTAAATGTATGTAATACCAACTATATATGCTAAATGAACAAATGGTTGCATTATAACAAGAGTATGATAATAATAGTTACCAATGCTACGGCGCCGAGAAAAACGAAGATACGATCGATATAAAATGGATCTCTCTTAGACCACTTCTTGAACATTTGTAAAAAAAAGTTTTACAATCAAATTTATTAGAGACTAGATATTTAAGACAACTAAAACTCTGATACAACATTTTTCAAGAACTCTTCTGGTGAGTGTGTAACACGATTTTCACCTACCATAAGACCTGTCATGACATACGCAGCAAATAGATCATAGACTGGATTAAAAGCATCAATGAACATTGTTGAGTTCTTCTTAAAGAACTCCCATGAAGGAAGAAGAGCATCAGGAACAGAATCTATATCAAAATCAGAGACAAATACTTTACGAGGTGCTTCTGAAGAACCAAATAGAGATCTATAGTTTTCCTCTAAACCAACGGACACATTAGAAATCGCTTGGAGAACATCATTAATTTCTGTAAGATGCTTAACCGTTCCTCGACGATCCTTGAGAACAACACCATTCGCTATAAGATCATCACAATATTCCATCGCAGCGGCATATGCTGCTGGAGGTTTGAGATCATTAGTAAGGTTCAACTTTTCCTTCATCTTCATCACGGAAACATAGTTAGCACCACGACCGCAGTTAGGATTGACAAGACCTTCCGCAAACTTGCAAGCGACATGGTCTGGTGACATGCGAGCAAAGATAAGCAGAAATGCTGTAAAGACAATATTGCAAGCAAATGGATCTTCTGTATCGGTCGAAAACTTAGAGAGCAAATCCTTGTTGAAGCGCATCTTGACCATGTGCGTCGATGGAATATCCACCAATTTACCTTCTTTGAAGAACTTGTCCAAGATCTTTTCAGAACCCGTCCTGTTGAAGGAAGGACGAGCACCTGCGGGTGTCTTGTAGTCACCCGCAAAGACATAGTTCTTGTTGACACTCATATTTTCTCCGTCATAGTCTTTGAGAGGACCAATTTGGAGGGCATAGTCACAACAGTTTCCAGCAGCAGCAGCATAATCAGACAAAGTAGTATAAGCAAATGTCGTTCCAGGAGTCAACTTTGAGAGCACGGTGCTCTCAAAGCTCCTGACCCAGTAGGCAAGAGCATTTCCTGCTGACATAGACGCGGAACCAGTGAAGACAATAAGAACGTTCAGAGGATCCTTGAAGTTGAGAAGGTACTTGACACCGAGTTCGTCGTCAGTATCCTCAACCCCAATGTCAGTGAAGACGTGGATAGTGGGAAAAGTCATTTGAGAAGCCATAGTTCGTGGATCGATTGAAGTTTGATGAGATTAAACGAGTTTTGATCGTAATCAGCGAGGTTGGTTGTTTGGAATATCTTAAAACTAAATTTCAAATTTTAAAAGATATTTAATTTAAATATTATCTTAATGATAAAAAACGAGAAAATGGTTTAATAAGAGCAATATAATAAACAATAAGAGCAATATAATCGAAGAGCAATATAATTAACAAGAAGAGCAATATTTTGGTAAATTTGAAAGAAATCTAGTCCTTAATAAAACTATCTATGTCTGCCTCTATGAGCACGCAAAATACTCTCGTTCGTCAGATGGCGTACACTCCTCGGTTGTGGACTATTAAGGAGCAGTTGTCCCAGGCAATATTGGAGAGAAACGCACTTCTGGAACTCAAGCGTGTGCGTGATACTCGTATGCTGGCGGAAGTCCGATCACGTGATGCGCGTCGAAGATCCGAGACTATCTCTGAAGAACTTCGTATTGCTCGTCTTGAACTATCTCGTCTTCAATCCCTTAAAGACGCCGCTCCTCCGGTGCTAGTTGAGCGCCGCTCTAGTAGACTCATGAAATGCGCACGTGTTAACTATAAAGAATAGATGAGTAGATAGATAGTAGATTAGTTAGTTTTTTATCTTTTTTATTATAAGTTTAAAATACTTAAAAATTATAGAAATAATACATATAAATGGCAGAAGATAAAGTAGATCACCTTGAAGTTGATGAACCTATTCCTGGACAAAATTATGTTTGTTTATCATTTGTTTCTCCTGAATCCCTTATACAAGAAAAAGAAGCATTTAAAGCAGTTAAATTTTTACAGAGTTATTGTAAAGATAAAAAATTAAACTTTAAAACTGTATATGAAGAATATAAAGATTTTACTTACAAATATTCTGATAACCTTCAAAAAGATTTTAATGAACAGAATAACTTTCAAACAAATATAAGAGGTATAAAAGTCCGTGGAGTTTATGAAACTAAAGATTCTGCTGAACGTAGAGCAAAGAAACTTCAAACACTTGATAGTGATTTTCATGTTTTTGTTGGTCAGGTAGGATATTGGTTACCATGGGATCCTAATGCTGATAAGATTGAGGATGAAACATTTGTTAATTCTCAACTCAATGATATGATGGATAAATATAAAGAAAATACCATTAGTAAAGATATTTTCTATGAAGAAGAAAAACGTGATAGAATTAAAGCAGCAAGAGAAGAAGTTATTAGAAAGAAAAAAGAAGATGCTGAAAAGTTAAAACAAGAAGCACTTGCTGATGGAGATTTAAAGGTTGTTAATGAAGGTGAACCTTGCGCTGAAGAACCAACACCTGAATCAGAAGCAGATAACATAATAAAAGAAATTATTGATACAGATGAAAAAGTAGAAAATTTAAAAGAAGATATTAAAGAAGTTGTTGGTAATGTTGATGAAGAAACCAAACAATCATTAGAAGAAGTGGATCCATGGATGGCGAGAAAAATGGATCAAGCATAATAATTTTTTTATATTAATTAATATATGCAATTTATATTAACATTTATATTTTTATCATTACTCACAATATTTTTATATGGTTTTTTTACATATTATAATAAAAAAAAACATTTATCAAATTGTAACGTTATTTATATACTTGATGATGGATTTGATGATTCTTCTTCACCTGACTTTTTTAAAGCAAGATCTAATGAATTATATAATTTAGATATTAAAAGAGAAAATAGATTAAATAAAAATTTGGATATTTTTTGGGAATAATTATCTTTTTGATCTATTTTTAGAAGATTTTCTTTTCTTTTTAGAAGATTTTCTTTTCTTTTTAGAATATTTTCTTTTCTTTTTAGAATATTTTATTTTCTTTTTAGAAGATTTTCTTTTCTTTTTAGAAGATTTTCTTTTCTTTTTAGATCCTAAATCATCACATATTTTTTTGAAATTAAATAAAGCATTATTAACACATCTTAATAATGTTCTAAATAATCTACCTTCCCAATTAGATTTTGTTTTATCCGCAAATACTAAAATATTTTGTTCATCTTGTTTCTCATTTGCTCTAAGTTTTACAATGACTTCTTTTTTATTACTAATATTATATTTAAGATGAATACTACCTTGATTCCAATATGATTTTTCTTTTGCCGTTAATATTTGACCTTTTTGTATTTTTTTACTAATACGTTCTTGTTCTTCTGGATCTCTATCATGTATAGATAAATGCCAATTAATTATCATATCGTCTTTTCTTTTTAATTTACCAGTAGATTCAGCTGAAGGTTCATTACCGCCGCCTCCATCCTCAACAAAATCATCAACTTCATGAAAAACAAATTCACCATTAAGATAAAAATTATCTTTATCACGACCCCTTGTAAAATTTATTTTTATTAATGTCCCTTTAGGAAATAATTCTACGCCTTTATCATTAGATATTGAATTTTCAATAGGTATCTCTATTTCTGATATTTTTCCTTGTTTAAAGCAATTAATTAAATAATGTAAAAGTTCTGATTGTGTTTCAATACTTTCAAAAACAGTATCTTCTCTTTTAATTACTGTGCGACTTGATGCCATTTATATATAAAAATATTTTAATCTAAATAAATTAAATGAACTATTATGAAATATTAAAATTAGATAAAAATTGCTCTAAAAAAGATATTAAACACAAATATAAAAAACTAGCAAAAATATATCACCCTGATAAACGGGGAAATCCTGAAAAATTTAAACAAATCTCAGAGGCATATACTGTTCTTTCTGATTATAATTCACGGATAAAATATGATAATAATAATATTTTAGAAGCATATGAAACTTATGTAAATCCATTTGACTTATTTGAAGAAGTTATTAGAAAATCGGATATATTAACATTAGATTCAAAAATAAATAATAATTGGTTATATGATGATTTTGATATTGAAGATAAAATAGATTATTCTTCTATTTTTAAAAAAAACAATTATTCAATATCTATTAGAACTGAAATATTTATTAAAGATAATAATAAAAAAATAATAAGAGAAAATGATATAGAAAAGATTTTTGAAATATAGTTGATTTTAATTCTAACAATTATATCTATTTTTAAAATTTTCGATAAGAATATTATATTTTGTTTCTAGATCAATTACTTCGTTATTTATTTCTTTTATAATAAGATTTCTAACTTTAATAAGTTTATTAAGGTCTTTAATTTCTTTTTGTTCTTCTTTTACAATAAGTTTTTTTATCTTAATAAGTTCTTTAATATCTTTAATATCTTTAAGTTCTTGAAGTTCCTCTTTCTTTCTATTCAACATGATAATATCTTCTCTTACATTTTGTTTATTTTTATTATCATTAATGTAATTAAGAACATCATTATCTGTAATATCATTTAGAATACTATTAAAATTATTTTTAAGATAATTATTAATATTATCATATTGTTTCATTTTACTTTTATAATTAACTAGAGCAATGTATGTTTCCATATTTTTTCCCTTTAGTGCCTCTTTAATTTGGGTTTCATATGATCCATTATAAGGTGAGTATTTAACAAGATCAGGAATAACAACTTCATGTTTAGACAAAGTATCTTTACAACGTTTTCTTGTAATTTCCAATTTAAATTTATTAATATCTTCATTAGAGTAATTATCCAAGATATTGTTTTTTGTTTCCATTTCAGATATTTCAATCAACATATTAATTGCATTCTTTTCCATTTCGTTGAGATTATTAAAGTTATCAATAATTTTCTTTTGATTGCGAGTTTGGACCATTATTTATAATAAAAAATATGTAATTTCAAATTTATTAATGATAATATTACATAATTATACATTTTTTTTTTTCTAAACATGAAGTATCATATGATTTAACTGTTTTATCATAATCAGTTATTTTTTCATTTTTATTATTTATAATACTTATTGGTTTAATTAGTGCTGGGCGTTTTAATATACTCCCATCATTAATATAATTCTGAATTTCACGATTTTTAAATTCTTGCATCAGTTTTATTCTTTCTCGTTTTAGTAAATATTCTTCTGTAAATTCTAGTTTCAGGTTTAACCATTCTTGTGGTAAAATAGGAGTTTCCATTATTTATAATATAATATTATTAAATCAAATTTTACTAAGAATATCAAAATATAATATTACACTATCTTCAGATATTACATCAATATATTCTTCTATTACTTTTTCATATTTCTCTATCAATTCATGTAATTCTAATCTTCTAATCTCAAAAGATTTATCTTTCCCAATACAAATATCTGTATTATTGAGATCTGAAGGGAAATTATTATCATAAATTAATTTTCTTAAATCATGACATAAAATTCTCATTATAAAATTATTAAGTATTTTCTTATTTAGATCTTTATATTTTTTTGTATACATATTAATTATCTTAAATTTATAATTATCATAAATATTATCTGATAAACATAAATGAATAATTATTCTTAAATTTACTAAATCAATTATATCTTCATACTGAATTAAAACCATACCAATTTTATCAAAATTTGATGTTTCATCATTATACCAAGATTCTTCCGAATCTGAATCACTTGATTTATCAATAATAATTTCCTGAATAATTTCTTCACTCATTCTTTTTAAGATAACTAAAAATATTTCAAATTTAAATTTGAAACTTAGAATAAACATAATAAATAAAAAAAAATGAACATTATCATTAGACACGTTGAAACTATCGCATTATTATGGATTATTATTTTCTCTTCACTATTTATGATAAATTCATATTTTGATTATTCCTTTATAGTATTTATAAATATTATGTATATTATTGTATGTATAAAAATTATGAAAGATATTTTGATTAATGCGTAATATATTAGATATTTGTACAATTACATGTTATCAAAATATTATCTTGTGTATAATTATCATGTAGTAAACCACCTGTTAAAAATGCCATTACAACTGATAATGAATAAATAATTAGATATTTTTTTTTTAAATAATAATATTCATCATTATTAAATCCATATAAATTATTACTATCCATATATCATATAATATTTAAAAATTTTTAATTAGATTTTTTATCAACATACAAACTGTTAAAGGTCCTACACCGCCAGGGACAGGTGTTATATATTTTACTTTATCTATAACATCTAAATAATCTACATCACCATTAAGTTTTCCATCATTTTTATGTATACCTATATCAATAATAATACAATCATTTTTAATCCAATCTTTTTTAATAATTTTTGATTGACCGCATGCCACAATTAAAATATCAGCAACATTAGTTTTTTCTTTAATATTTTCTGTATATTCATTACATAAACTTAAAGAACATTTTTTATGTAATAACATTATTGATAAAGGTAAATTAACCATACCTGTTCCTACAAATACAATATGTTTTCCTTCAATATCTATATTATAATATTCTAATAATGTTATACATGCTAAAGGCGTACAAGGATAAAAATATGGATTTTCATTATTCATAATTTTACCTAAATTATAAGGATGTAATCCATCAACATCTTTTTTAGGATCTATTTGAGATATTATTTTATTTTTATCTAAATTTTTAGGTATTGGTAATTGAACCATAATTCCTTTGACGTTTAAATCATTATTTAATTCATTAATTTTATCAATAATAGTATTATCTAAAACATTATTATCATAATTATGAATATTACATATAATTCCTAACTCTAAACATTTTTTCTTTTTAATATTAACATAGATTAATGAATCTTGTCTTGAACCAATGAGAATAATTGATAAAATAGGTTTATTTTTTAAATTAATATTTTTTAACTCTGAATAATATTTCTCAATAATAGGTTTACTGGATAAATTTTTATCAATTATTTCCATTGATAATAATAAATTAATATATATTTTGTTTTAAATAAAAATAGATTATTATTTCTTTTTATTTTCTTTTTGTTTTTCTTTTTTTTGTTTTTCTCTTATTTGATTTTCTTTTATTTGTTTTTCTTTTTGTTCTTCTTTTATTTGTTTTTCTTTTTGTTCTTCTTTTATTTGTTTTTCTTTTTGTTTTTCTTTTATTTGTTTTTTTTCGTGAACCTCCATCCATTTCTCCATCACCCTCCTCCATATCTGTACATTCACAATTAAATAAATTTTTAACATAATTAATAAATTCTATTTCACTAATTTTTTTATCTTTGTTTTTGTCTATTATATTAAATAACGCTTTTATATTTACAGAATCATCAACATTTAATGATCTAAATAAACTTTTAAATTCATTTATATCTAAATGTCCATCAGAATTTGCATCATGTGAATATAATAAAGAATTAGTGTAAAATTGCACATATTCTTCTGCTTCTAAATTTTTATTAGTTTCATTATTTTTTCTAGATGTAAATTCTTCTAATTTTGTAATTATTGTAATATCTAAATTGTTTCCACCTTTAAGAATTTTTTTCCTCTTTTTTTTATTATTTTTACTAGAACCACCTGTTATATTACCTACTCTATTAACAACTGAAGATCTTTCACCAGTTATGGTTGTAAATTGACCACGTTTTTTTGGATCTAAATAATTTTTACAGAATAAATTTAATAATAATGACCATCTGACTGCTGAAGGTCTATCATTATTTAATAATACGAATTTATATTTTTCTTGAGGAGTATTTGGATTACATGATGTAAAATCATCTATTCCAAAACATTCTAATTCTTGTAAATGATCTCCTAAGTATTTTCTAAAAAAATGATATATAAGATTTTCTGGTTGAACACTGTGGCAAGTGAATCCAACATTTACTGCTTTACAAAAATTAGTTGAATATGGTAAAGTTATTATTATTCCATTATCATTATTGTGTAACAATTTTTTTATAGATTCAATAGTATTTTCTCCTCCTGGATTTTGTAAGTTCGTTTCGCCATCAACTTTATGATTATCTAATTTCCAAATATATACTTGCGATTTTTTACCGCTCTCAATAGGACCTATAGTACTATCGTTAAGATAATTATCAATTAGATTTTGTTTTCTTGATACTCCATTATCTGGTGCTGCTGCTGTTGCTGCTGCTGCTGCTGCTGGTGCTAGATCTGAAATTATACCTGTAATATAATCTACTTCCTTATCTGTAATAAAGAATCTTACTATTAATTTAGTAATAACTATATGATAATAATAATAATTACCAACCTTATAAAAGACAATAGCATAATATTTTATATGAATGTGATAAATGCCAGGTAAATCGAATTCATATGTCATAGATTCTGGTGGTCGTGGATGTATTCCTTCCGCCGCCAGCGCCGTTCGAAGAAGCGTCTCCTCTGTAAAAGAAATATGCTCAATATAAGTATTTTCAGTACATACATAATATTTACCATCTGTATATTGTTTTGGTGGACCTTTAAACTTTAACACACGATCCAATGATTCTTTTCCACTTGACGCACTACAAAACATCTGTGAATCTAATAAACTTCCTAAAGCACACCTTGGAATATTATTTTGATTTATATCCTTTGATTTAGTTAATACACTTGGAATCGGTGCAGCATTATTTATAAATACTAATGAATTTGCTTCAGGATTATCTGGATTAAATTTATTTGACCTGCTTTTAGAACATCCCGCTTCGTTTTTAATTATAAATTTTTTGGTATCTAAAATTAATTTATCTTCAACATTTGAAGGAGTTTTTTTTACTTCAGTTAAAAATTTTTCGAAGGTGGGTGTTATTTTTATAATTTGTGTAATTATACTATTAAATATTAAATGCCAATATATGCCTATCTCATTTCTAGGAGTACCAACTGCCAGATTCCCGACAGTCACTCCCTTATTCGGTAATGAAATTTTACGTGAATCCATTTTATAATCATGTAACCAATCAGAAACCCATGCTGTTAGAAAATAGTATTTCCACTCTTCGGTATAGTCAGTCATGGTGGAAAAACCCATATTACTAAACCATACTCTTGATTCTCCTATAGTTTGGTCATCATCAACCTCATGAGGTATCCATGGACTACCAAATCCTGATAATTTTGTATCCTCAAGTTTAATTATAGGAAGAAAAATATTTAAAATCATTAATAAATCATCACCTATGACCGTTGTTGAGAATAAACAACTTAATGTATATCCAAGTATAATTAAAAATTTTTCTGTATTTTTAGGTTTTTTTTTAAACGCTCCTAAATCGTCCATCCACCACGACGCGGGAGTGCTTAAACCAGGTAATTTTAATAAAATCTCTATTATTTCACTTAATTTTTCAGTATAATAATTATCTCCTTTTTGTTGATATTCTGCTTTTGCTGCTTCTTCTGCTGCTGCTGCTGCTGCTTCTGCTGCTGCTGCTGCTGCTTCTGCTGCTGCTGCTGCTTCTGCTTCTGCTGCTGCTGCTGCTGCTTCTGCTTCTGCTGCTGCTGCTGCTGTTGCTGCTGCTGCTGTTGCTGCTGTTGCTGCTGGCGCCGCCGCCGCTGCTGCTGCCTGCTCCTCCAGCTTCCTCTGCTTCTGCCGCTCCCGCTTCTGCCGCTTTTTCTCGGCCGCCGCTGCTGCTGCTGCCGTTGCTGCTGTAGAGTTCGAGTCAGCGGACTCCGGAGGATTAATTCCAGCATTTTTTCTAAATTCGCTTAAATGTTCATCTTGTTTTTCTGGAGTTAATCTAAAAAAATTATTATCTTCAACTAAACTTTTTATATCACTTCCATCACAGTAATCAATTACTTGTTTCATTAAAATAAAATCATTTTTTTCATTTTCTAAAGTTTGTTTGTATACTTCTTTAAGTTTTTTTTCAATTCCTCTTTTTAGCTCTGCTAATAACTCTTTACAATTAAATTTCGTTTTACCCTCGTTATCTATATTTTCAGTATTAATAACTATTTCATCTTTTAAAAAATAAGTAAAATCTAATACATCTTGTTCACCTATACATTGTTTAATTGCCGCTGCCTCGGGACTGTCTGGTTTTTTTATTATTGTTATGGCGTCTTTTAAAGTAGAGTGTGGTTCCAAATCCGGCTGGTCGGCGGGCGCGGGAATATTGTTCCACCATATTTGAACTTTTGCACGAGCTGCTGCTTCTATAAATCCCCAATATCTAACACTTATATGTAAAAGTTTTTTATATATTGATGATGCGACAGATATTTTACTTAATATATCATCTCTTCTAAGTTTTACATTATTTTTAGCATACTCATGATCTTTGCCTTTTTCAATTAAATAATTGTATGTTAAAAGATTTCTATGTCCTTTCATATATTCTAGTTCTAAAGCAAATGTTTCATCACCTATATCTTCAATATATATATCTTTTAATAATAAATTTCTTAAATTAGATAAAGCAGTAGCAGTAGCATTATCAGCATCAGAAACGTTGAGATAACTTAATGAAGTATTATAAAATGAATAAAATTTTTGAATTCCTCTAACAAATTTACCATTAAAAACTGTGTTCCATTCTTTTGGTTCTCTAATACCCTTATTTATTAATGGATATCTTGTATCAAGGTCTTCTTTCCATTCTCTTATGTTTTTGAACTTTTCTGAGTTGAATGTGCGGATTTCTTCATCATACGGAAAGAAATATCCCTGCCACCCAAAATAGTTTTTTGGCAATGTATCCACATGCTCTTTAATTCTATCTATAGTTAAATCACCAGGAAAGACATTTGGTACTTCTTGTAGCCATTCCCAGCCCGGATTAGTTGGTTCATTTGCCAATGTCCATATTGTTACTATAGAACCTTCTTTATCGTCGGAGGGTATATCAGGTTTCCCATTTCCCTGTTTCCTAAGGGGTTGAATAATATTTTTAAATGTAGGTAATGTACCGACACGATTAAATTCAGGTACCCAATAAAAAAAACTATTCATTAATTCTTGTTTTAGTTCACCATACTCAGACCAAAAATTTAGATCGGTCATGGCGGATATAAAATCATCTTCTATATTTATTAGCGGATTATTTAATCCATCTCTATATACCTTTGGTAGTGTGGATCCTGGTTGTTTTTCATAATATTCAAATACCTCAAATCCCCATTCGCTTCTCCAGGTTAAATATCTGTTTCCGACACCATGACCGGCCGCATCCGGACTGGGAGTATTTCTGCGAGTATCTTCTAAAATATCTTCTGTAACCCCTACTTGATATACATCAGGATTGCTTATTGTAAGAAATAAATTATGTAGATATTTATCTTTTTCTAAAATAGACATACTATATATATTTATATATATTTTAAATAAAAATAAAAATAAAAATAAAAATAAAAATAAAAATAAAAATAAACTATTTAATTAGATTCTGGAATAGGCATTTTTTTCCATTCTTTAGCGATAAGTTTCATTATTTGCGGTTGTTTTAATCCCGGGTTTGCTTTCCTCAAAATAGGAGACATTTCTTTAACAAATTTATTGTAAGGGGATGGTCCCTTTTTTGATTTCTTTTTCTTCGATTTGCTTTTATTTGTTTCTGGTCTAGGTTCAGATTTAGATTTTCTAGGTAAAGTTAAAGTTGTTGTTAATTTAGATTTAGATTTTGATTTTGATTTTCTTGAAGGGTTTCTTAATCTTCTTGAATTATTTGCTCTACGCGAAACACGAGTAGATTTTCTCGTAACTCGTCCAGTTCTTGATCTTCTTTTGGCCATTTATTATATATTAGAAAAAAATTTGATTCTAATTTAAATTATTTATTAAAAATATAATTATGGAAATTAATACTGAAATAAATTCTTCACTAGATTCATTGAATGAATATAATAAAATTTATCCCTGGATCCCAAATGAACATCAAATCAGACCAACTGAACTAATTATTAAATTTAAAAAAATATTATTTGATAAAATCTTTAATGAATATAAATCTTCAAGGGATTATATTCTAATAAATTTATTTAATTATAAAATTAAAAGAGAAAATGAAAAATTAGTGGCAATTGAATCCCTTGAATCTTTTCATAAGTTTGATGTGTGTCGTTTTAGATATCAAATAGATTCTTCAGCATTTCATTACATTATGTGGTATACTTGTCCAAAAGAAACTTTAACTATCCAAAAAATTACAAATGATATTAAATCTGAAATTTATAATATCATAAAATCTGATAACTTTAAATTTGTTTATTATGAAAATCCTAAAATGACAATTTCTGATATTTATCATGTTCAGGTATTTTGGATGAAAGAATAAAAAAAAAAAATATTTTATATATTAAAATGAGTGGATTTACTACATCATTAATAATTACTTTTTTAATTGGATTAATTTCAGTTTCTGGATATGGTGCTTATAAAGTAAAAAAATCTAAAAATTATACTCCTCAAATTAATTATACAGGTAGAAAAAATCAAAGAAGTCAAAGAAGTCAAAGAAGTCAAAGAAGTCAAAAAATTACTTCATTAAAATCAAATCGTCCAAAAGATATGAATTTTGTAGATATGCCTTTTGAAAAATGGCCTACAAATATGCAAGCAGCATTCAATAGAAGAATTCCTAAAAGATTAGAACAATTAAGAAATGAAATAGGTTCTAAAAAAAGAAATAAAACAAAAAAAATATTAAAAAATAAAAGAAATAAAAGAAATAAAACAAAAGCAAGATAAATATTTAAATATTAATTAATAATTAAATAAAAATGTTTTTTAATAATATCGGTCAACAAAATATAGATAATGATGAATATTATAATCTTTTAGGTGTTGATAAAAATGCTGATAAAAGTTCAATTAAAAAAGCATATCATAAACTTGCTGTAAAACATCATCCTGATAAAGGAGGCGATCCTGATAAATTTAAACTCATTGCTGAAGCATTTGAAGTTTTATCTGATCCTGAGAAAAAAAAACTCTATGATTCGGGAGGAAAAGAAGCAATTAATGGTCAAGGAATGTCTAACCCTATGGATATGTTTTCACAAATGTTCTCAGGTAACAGAAGTACAAAAAGAAAAGGGAAAAATACTGAATATACTATGAATATTACACTAGAAGATGTTTATAATGGTAGAAATAAAAGTTTATCTTTAACTAGAACAGTTATTGATAAATCAAGTATTTTTGCTTGCTTAAAATGTAATGGACAAGGTATGACTATTAGAAAAATACAAATGGGTCCTATGACTCAACAAATCCAAACGCAATGTAATGAATGTAATGGATTAGGGAGTAAATATAAATCAAATAAAATAAAAGAAAATATTAAAATTTATGTGCCTAAAGGTGTTTGTAATAATAAAAAAATAGTTGTTGACGGAAAAGGAGAAGATATCATTAATGGTGAATCTGGTGATTTAATTGTTAAAATTAACATTGTTGAGCATCATATATTTAAAATACAAGGAAATGATTTATTTATTGATAAATATATATCTTTATTAGATTCTATTTCTGGATTAAATTTTACAATTAAACATATTGATGGAAGAACTTTAAATGTTAAATGTAATGATGTAATTAAACCTACTTTGTTTGATCCATTTTTACAAACAAATTCTAAATGGGAAACTTTAAATAATGATTGTAAATTAGAACCCTATGCAAATGCTGAAATAAATGATGTAGAAAAAATTAAAGATATTATCACTAATGGTCAATTAAAAGATCAAAATATTAATGCTTTTTCAATAAAAGATAATTCTACCTATTTTTATAAACAATCCATTAATGATATTAAAAATAATTTAGTATCAAAAGATAATACGACTATTTATATTAAACAATTTTCAGAAAATAATATGTATTGTATTGAAGGTGAAGGATTACCATTAGAAGATAATAATTTTCTTAAAGGAGATTTATATATAGATTTTATAATAGATTTTCCTGATAAAATTATTAATAATGAATTAAAAGAAATATTAATAAAAAATAATTTTAAAAATAATTCTGAAAAATTAAATGAAGAAAATGAAGAATTTGATATTATGAATAAAAATCCATTAAATTCATATGAAGAATATAAATCTAATTTAAGTATGGAACAAGATCAAGATGATTATCCTGATCATGAGGTTCATCAACAACAGTGCGCCCAACAATAACCGGTGGTCCTACTGATGTTCTAAAATCTTTTTTTATTTTATTTTTTTTTGAATTATCTAATTTATTATTTGATTTACTATCATCAATATGTAATTTTGTATCATCAATATCAATTTCATTATCATTTATTTTACAACATGAACTAAAAATTCCCATTATTTAAAAATATAATATAATATATTTATTATATATGGCATTAAACCGTATACAAAAAGAATTAAAAGATATTCAAAGAGATCCACCAACTAATTGTAGTGCTGGTCCTAATGGAACAGACATGTTTGAATGGATAGCAACTATAATGGGTCCTGAAGATACACCATATCATGGAGGGGTATTTTTTTTGAAAATAAATTTTCCTTCAGATTATCCATTTAAAGCACCTAAAGTATCATTTACAACACGAATATATCATTGTAATATTAATAGTAATGGTGGAATTTGTTTAGATGTATTAAAATCAGAATGGTCACCAGCATTAACTGTAGCAAAAATATTATTATCAATATCTTCATTATTGGCAGAACCTAATCCTGATGATCCTCTTGTTCCTGAAATTGCTAAACTTTATAAAAAAGATAAAGAAAAACATAATTCAAATGCAAGAGAATATACCTTAAAGTATGCCTCTTAAAAAATAAATTTGAAAGTAATATGAAGTTAACATTAGAACCATTACTATCATCAATATCTATGAAAATTACAGAAGAAAAAATTACTTACTATTTCCTTCATTCTAATGGATTTACCGATAATGAAATAGAATATATTAAAAAGGAATCTCATAAAGCGGGAGTTAAATTTTGTGTTAAAACTTTTTCGACAGGTGATTTAGAAGAAGAAAAAATTGAATTGAGAAAACATCTTCAAATTAATAAGTTTAATGAGATTTTACATAATTACATTGTTGAATATCCTACAAATCTAACATTAGTTAAGTATTAACAACTGTTATTAATTTCATATTAGTATTAAAATCTATATAATTATATTTATGTAATTCAAAAATAGATATAACTTTATTTCCTTCTGTTTTTTGATATTTTTGAGAATTAATTTCATAATCATTAAATAAACTATTTTTTTTTATAATAATTCTATAATTAAAAAATTCATTACATATTTCCATTATTATTTGTGAATTATATTTTTTAATCATTGTAATATAAGGATACTCCATGTAATATAATATATTTAATTATTTAAATATTAATGACCTGTAGGAAGACATGTTAATGCTCTATCATTACAAGAATCATATGAAATCATTGATACAGAATTTTCATTAAATACTGATTTACATACAGTTCCTTGTGGACAATCACTTCTTCTATTAATAGTTTCTTGCGTTCCATCTTCACAAAAACGATAACAAACATCGTCTACTTCTAAACTATTTGTATTAATATGATATGACATACAATAAGGTGTATCTTGTCTAAAACAATACATCATTGTACAGATTTCTGCTCTTCCATCTCTTACCTGACAAGTATTACAACCATCATACCAAGTAGCACAGTTATCAGGGATTCTAATTGGTGTTAAAGATACGCATTCACCATATTGATTTCTATTTTCATCACTTAAACAAGGTTCTTTACATTGACCTGGAGCATCAGCAATCATAGGTCCCATAGTATTCACACATTCTAAATGATCTAAGCACCTTGTTTGAAATTCAGGTAGAGTATATCCTCCACATGTTTCATTAATACCTACTTTATCAACACATTCTGATAAAGTTCTTTGAAGTCTTCTACCATTTACCATAGGTAATCTAGTTTGCATTGGTCTACAAAATTGTTCAACATGACAATCTGAATCGCTATTACAATTTATATTAGAACAATCATATAAAGGACATGAAACTTGACAACCACAATCATCAAAAACGTTATTTAGTTTACATTGTGACATATCAATTCCAAATAATTCTGGCATTGGACAGGGTGCAGGTGGTGGACAGGGTTCAAAACATTCATTAACAGGTTCAATTAAAGGATCTATTGATATAGGTGGAATCGAAGGCAACATTAATGAAGGACAAGCAGTTTCCCAACTTCTAACACAAGAATTTAATTCTTCACACCACTGATATCCTCCATCAATAACACAACCATGACCTGAAATATCTACTTGCGATCCTGGAAGGAATTGACTATTTACATAAATTGTAAATAAACTACCGAAATAAAATAACTTTTGAAACATTTATAATTACTAAATATTATATTTTTAAATATATATGAAATATTTATTTATACTATTCATAATTCTTTTTTACTTTTTTTATCCGGTATTAGAAAATTTATGGGTTGAAGATTATAGTAAAATAAAGTCTTTAGAAGATAAAAATATTCATAAAACATTATTAAATATTTACGGTGAACCATTACAACCTTGTCAAGATAATACGAATGATAAAAGAGGATCATGGGATAATGAAGGTTATTGTAGCGAAGTAGGTGGTGGTGTCCATCAAATCTGTTTTGATATTAATCATCTAACAAAAGATTTTTCAAAACATACCAAACAAAGTGAATGGAGTAAAGAAAGATTAGATAAAAATCACTGTATGTGTTTAGGTGCATGGGCACTATACAAAGCAAGACAAGATAAAGGTGAAATAGAATCTACAAATAATGAACTTGTCTGTGAATCTATACCAGAAATGGCATTAAATAAAAAATATATAAATAAATGGAATACTTGGAATGGTCATCAATTACCTCAACAAATAAAAAATGGTGTTGAAGCACTTTATAATCAATGCTATAATAAAACAAATGATACAAACAAAAAAAATTTTTTAAAAGATAAGTATGATAAATTATTAAAGGAATTATAATTACAAATTAGCATACATCATTAGTTCGATTACATTGGTAGAATAGTCTGGGATAGTATATTCAATCTTACAAACTTTACCTGCTTTTCTACGGATCATATCTTTTGTAAGATGAACGTATCCATATTTATATGAGTCAAAATTCTTAAGATCATTAATTACTTTTTCAGTTCCGAAATAATCATGTTCTATTACATCCCCTTTATATTCATGACCATATGTAGCAAAGATAAAATCTTCTACAATTACATGTTGTCTATTCTTAACCACAAATGTAAACATATCGGTACAATCCATTAGTTCGGGTTTAGAAACGCTAATATTAAGAGGAAACAACCACTTATTTGTAAACATAGTTCTTGTATAAACAGGATGATATGGTGTAATTTGAAGGGTATTTCCTGACCCTGATTCAAGTTTTACCATAAATTCTTTGTTCTTCTCACACTTAGTATTTACAACACACTCAATTTCAGAAATACTTTTGAATATCTTACCATTTTGAATATCAACTGTAACAATCTTATCACCTAATTTAATATCTTCTACATTTTTAATAGTATTATTTGCCATTTGAATCTTAGATCCGCGGGCACAACATCCTCCTGATTGAACATTATAAGATGCCATTGTTGGTAGTGGAGCAAGTGGAGTTGCTCCCATAATGCGACTACCACTTCCACCTCTCATTCCACTTGATCCATATGTGACATGATTATCCTTTACTGATTTAGGAGGAGGCATTTGATCAAATATATCTGAAATTTCTTGTTTAAGTGTTCTAAACAATTCTCCACCGAAATTAGTTACTCCTTTATCTTTAAAATTATTACAAATTTCATTCTTATAAGCATCATGAAGCGACATCAGATAATGTTTCCCCCATTTATTAAACCAATCTTCTCTTTCACCAACGTTAGTCATGTTAAGTGCTTCTCTTACTTGACCTTCGAAATCAAAGATCATGTTCTTGATATATGGAGTTTGTACCAATTTATTGAGATGATTTAGAAAACCCATAATAATTCCTTTATTAATATCTTTTTCATTAAATTTCATTGCTTTTTGACAACCATTAAGAGTTTTACATGCTTTTACTCTAGCATTTTGTTCTTCAAACAATGTATCATTTACAATACATTCATTCTTATTAACAAACATATCATTAAGTATAAGTGTAACATCTGTTGTTTTATCATCTACATCTTTAAGATCAAAGATAAAATGTTTGTCTTGACCATATTTCAATGAATTAATTTTAACCTCTTTTACATTAGTATTATCTTTAAATTTTGTATTACCACTAAGAATGATCTTAACAGAAGTATTCATACAACAGGTTGATAAGAAATTTCCAATTCCATGAATAAAGATATTTCCAAGTAAAGAAGAATCAGGAATAAACGCAAATCCATCACCACCAGATATTTCTGAAATATTCTGAAGTAGATCAGAAAGAAGTTGATAACCAAACCCATAAGAGTTTATCATACAATTAAATTGTGGATTTTTCTTATAATATTGTTCTAGGACATATTCATGACCTTGAGGAGGTTCAATATTAGGAACTCCATCTGTTAGTAGAAAGATTCCTTTCATTCTATTTTCTGGTGACTTATTTTTAAGAATATCTAGTGAAGTTTTAATACCATCCCAAATATTAGTAGTATTTAGAGGTTTTAGTTCATCAAGCATTTTTTCAATCAAATCTTTATTTCCTTTGGTTACCGACCAATAATCCACAAGAATTGATGCCTTATCTGTATATGTGACAATTGAAATATTATCATTTTCATTTAGCGAATTAATAATTGTCTTTGCAGCACAAACTGTAATAGAGAGTACTGAATGACCATAATTAAGAGTTTCACCTTTATCACCCTTAAGAGTAGCAATACTTGACATAGATCCTGAAATATCTATTGTAAGACAAACATCAACAGGAGGTCTAGTTTCATTATCAGGCATATTAACTTTTACAAGAAGTTTGTTATCCTTAATAATAGTATGTGTTGTAATATCTTTTAGTTTTTCAGAAAATTCTTTATTTTCAACTTCAAAAATTCGAGACTGAATCTTGAGTTGATCTTCATTAAGTTGATCTCGGATTGCTTCGATACCATTTTTAAGATTTAGATTAGGTTTAAGATCACTAATAAGAAGAGGTTTACGAGTCATAGGAGAAACATTTTTAGTGTTAAGCCACTGAATAATAGATTCGCGTTCATATGAATGACCTTCTGGATCCACTACAGGATCAACAAGAAGACATCCAGTGATCGGACAATAGAAATCTTGCGGAGGATTGATAGCAGACATGATATATTTTTTTTGATTAAAATACCTTTAAATCCAATTTCAAATTTTAAATGCATTAAATTTGAAATTTTTATTTTACATTATTAAAATAAAATGGGAAAAGCATTCAAACTAAAACCTAATAATTCTAATAAGAAAAAGAAATACCAATCAAAAATTGTTGAATATGTAAAACCTGTAGAAGAATATATTAAACCATTTCGTAAAGTTTATTTCGGATTTTATGAAGATCAAGAACCTCCAAAAGTAGATTTTGTAATAGAACCTTCTAAATTATGGGATAATTAAAATATATAGTATATTAAATGCCAAATACTACATTAGCAAATATTCATGAGATTACATTTGCTATTTTTTGTTTAGAAGATATACCTGACTCAAATATAACATATACTAATATAAATAAAGGTATATTTAAAGGTCTCGCAAAAGATCCAAGGGTTAATTTACTAATAAAAGAATTACACAAAGAATGTTTAAAATTAAAACCTAATGAACATCAAGAAGCAAAAGTTAAATTTATTCAGAGTCGTAAAAGTGTTTCTGATATTAAGAAATATTTAGGAAATACTAAAAAAAATCCTGAAATTCCAATAATTTGGAAAAAAGATGCTTTTGATTGGACTAATAAATTAACTATTAAAGATTGTGGTTGGACTAACACACCCGGTAGATTTAATAGTTTTGTTGAACCTCATTTAACAAAATGTCCTGCTGCAGGCGGTTCTCATGATAATAATCCTTCTGATGTTGTATTATTATTAGATGATAATAAAGGTAATCAAACTGTTATGGGTATATCATTAAAAGCAACATTCGGAAAAGCAGATATAGGTATTTATAATGGTGGTATGTGTGCTTTTATGAGAATTATTTGTGAAAAAAAAGACCTTGCTGATAAAAAAACATTATGTGATAAAACTGAATCTGATGAAAATACAATAAAAATACCATATGATTTATTTCTTAATAAATGTGATACTATTTTGAGATGGAGTGGTAATATTGCTAATAAAAAATTAGCATGGAAATCTGCTATTAAAAATGATATATTACTAAAAAAATCATTAGAAAAAAGTAAATTATTAGCATTATCTGCTATGAGAGATAATTTATTTAATTTTTTTATGACAAAAAATAGTTTAACATTAGATAAATCTGATCCTAATGTATGTAATGGAACAATTAGTGAAGGTAATGCAAATAAAATTATTGGTGGTATTTATCAATTTACTCATGCGGCAATTATTTCAGGTGGTTGTGATGTTCCATATTTAAAATCTACTTCATTTTTATCTAGTAAATTAAGTGTATCAACTGGACCTAGTAATTGTCTTACAAAAGTAAATGCCCCATTACTAACACATTATGTAGATAAAGGACCTAATCAATTAAAACTACAAAAAGCAGGTGCCGTCAGTTTTGTATTAATTATGAATGATAAACCTTCATTTTTAATTAGAGTTAAACTTGAATCAGTACCTCCTTCAGGAATTAAAATAGATATTTCTCCTACAAAACAAAAAAAGACCAAAATTACTAGACAATCTCCCGCGGCAGAACCACTATCAGAATCACCTAAAACACTTACAAAATCTCTAATTAATGGTATGAAAGTAAAAGAATTAGAATCAGAAATAAAAAATAGAGGGTTGTCTAAAAATGGTAAAAAAGCAAAAGCAGATTTACAACAAATATTAATAAATCATTTGGGATTAAAAGGTGGAAATGGTAATGATATTATTGATTATACCCTAGATACTACTGATTATATTTTTGATAGTATTGTTGAATCGATTGATCATAATATTAATGAACTTTCTATATTATCTAGATTATATTCTGAAAATTTTTGTAATATTGAAGATGATCAAGATGATGATCATGAACCATTTTGTGATACAATTAATTTAACTAAAAAACAAATGGTCAGAATATTAATAGTATCTATTGAAAATGAAATAGACTCTTTAACTAATGAAGATGCGGATATCTCTAAAAGAATGAAAATTAGCAACCCTATTATGACAAGAGCACTTCAAACTTTATTGAATAATATAAAATCACTCAATACATTAAGAGAAAAATTAATTCCTGTTTACAATGGATCTAAGAGAAATAAAACTAAAAAAAATAAAAAGATAAAAAGAAAACAAAGTAAAAGAAAGAAAAAAAACAATAAATAAGATAAATACTGATTAAATGATAAAATTATAGTCATATGTTTTCTTTAGAAACCGTCGCAGAGGATGATATGATTTTTCTCCTGAATGGACAAGTAGTTTCTCACCATCTTCCTTATAAATCCAGAATTTGTTTCTGTTTTTCCCAAGTGGTTCACAGATAAATCCATCTTTTTCAAGAATTTTGAAGATATTATTATATTTTTTGTTGTAATGCTTCATCTTTATTTTGTTTTAAAATATTTGTAAATAAATCAAATTTATTGGAGACATTTATTAACTAATCCTTCAGCAATTAAGTGAAAGTAAGGTTTATTTGAATCTTCCAATGATAATGTTGGACAAATTTCAATTTCATTTATAACATATTCATTATTATCATTTAGAGCAAAATCTAATCTACATTGAATGAGTGATTCATGATCTTTAAATAAATCTTTTATTATTTCTTTACCCATTTTTAAAACTTTATTAACGATAGTATCATCTAATTTTCCTCCTTTTGATTTTGGTTTTGTAAATTCAAAATCATCACCTTTTACTTTCTGTCCATACGAAAATATATGTTTTCCTAATATCCAATATGTCTTAATTTCCCAAGTTTTGTTGAAATTTTCTAAAAAAGGTTGTAATAATAAATGTTTATATTCCGTTGATTTAGAAATAAAATCAAGATGTTTTTTTATATTTTTCATACTAATATTTTTATAAATCTTAACACCATGCTTGAAACCTGCTAATTCAGGTTTTATAATAATCCTTTTATAATCATTTTCATCAATAAATTTCTCAATACTATCTAACATTTTTGATTTATCTGAAATATATCTTTTCACTGGAATATATTTAGTATCTATTATAGGATAACCTTTTTTATCTAAATATTTCATATAACGATTTTTATATAATATAAATTCTTGTATTTTTATAGAAGGATAAACTTTTGCTTTTGTTTTTTTGAGAGTTTTAATATAATGATTAAAATTATCTAAACCATAATACATAAAATTAAATGTTCCTTCATAAATACAAAAAATATAGTCACAACTATTACATATTTTTAAATCTAAATTCTTCCCATCTAACGGAATAACTTCTATTTTATATTTTTTTTCTAATGCTTTACATTCAGCATAAATTGCATAATCATATGGAAATCCATTTGAAGTATCAATTAATCCTTCTAATACAGAAAATTTATTCTTATTTTTCTTAAAATATTGAATATTTCCGGAATATTCTTCAGTACCAACAGTTATTCCTATCTTTTTCATATAATATTATAGACATTTATTTTATATATAATTAAAGTTTAGATTTATTAATATCCTTATTAACGTTAATAAAAAATTATATATTGTATTATGATAAGTTAGATTTATGTGATATTTGTCAACCTTGACGGAATACCGGAAACTTCTTTATCTCTTTCAGAATGTCGTGGAATAATAATATCTTGATGCATATCAATGATAGCAGCAAAGTTTTCATCTTTCTCCACTCCAAGGCGTTTAAGTTCCCTTAATAGAAAATCACATTTTAGCGCTGTTTCTCTCCATTGATCCAAAAGTTGCCGATTCATTTTGATTCTAGAAATATTTGTCTCTGGTTCTTTATCGGTAACTTTATTTTCTGAAACAATATAATCTTTAATATCAATATAGTAACATCTATCATTCAATAGTGTTTTAGTTGCGTAAAATACAGTTTCAGTATCAGAATACAAAATACCTTTTGTTTTACCTGGATCTATATTAAGAAGATACTTACATTCAATATAGTTATCAAGACCATCAGATCTCTTCTTTCCAAAATATATGTAAACTATTTGTTCTGTTTCATTTTTCATTTGAATATTATCACGAGTATCTTGAGGTCTTTGCTGATTCCCTAGTGTATTAATATACTCATTAATTTTATTTATCAACACATTTTTATCTTCCTGATGAAGCGTAGAAATTGGAGTAAGCGGATTATCAGGCCACGATGTAACCTGACCGTTTATTTCAGAATATTTTACAACCGTTTCCAACCTGCTACAAAATACTGCTAAGGCAATTTTAGAATGAAGATATGAACGAAAGTTAAAATCAAGTGAAATCCTATTAGCATCAGGACAACGTCTATAAGAAAGGAATACTCCACTAAAGTTAAATTTTCTCAAAATTTGTTGAAGTTGAAATGGTGTAGGTTCGCGATAAACATAAATTGAATCTCTATGCTCCACAATACGTTTCTCCAAAACTACTTTTGTGCCCAACTGTGATATCCCATAATGGGCACAAATTTTCTTTTGATCATTTTTTTTGAGTCGATACAGACTATAGTTATCGTTGTTCTCAGCGATCAAGCGCGCCTCATCTAACCAGGGTCCACGCACACTTTCAGAAATACCAGGTACGCGATTTTGATCTGATTGACTCATAATGATAGATTGTTGTTTTATTATTCTTAAATAATGGTTTCAAATTTGTTAAGATGAATTAAGAATACTCTCAAAAAATTTGATATGTATTTAAAGATTGTTTAAAAACAAAATATAAAGATGACTTACTCGTTTATGCTCGCAAAAGAATACAATGTTGGAATGAAACTCCCCAAAGAACTTGGTCAATCTAAGGTCCCTATCGGTTGGTTATTGTCTGAAAAGTATGATGGGTATCGTGCCAGGTTTGATTCTGATAAAAAATGTTTTGTCTCAAGAGCACAAAAAGGTTTTAATGCTCCTGAATGGTTTAAACAAGCAATGATTCCTGCCCATCATCTTGATGGAGAGTTGTGGGCAGGAAGAGAGAACTTTCAAGACATGGGTGTTGTAAGGAAGAAAAATCCTGATCCCTTAGAATGGAAGAACATTAAATTTGTAGTATATGATCTTCCTAATCATGAAGGTGATTTTGAAACGAGAATTAATGCTCTGAGAGAAATAGTTAAACTTAATAATTATAGATGGAATTTAAATCGTCTTAATTTTGATGAACCTATTAGATCTCTTGATTGTCCTCTTGTTATGGCAGATCAGATTAAAATTAAAACTATGAAACAATTTAATGAAATTTATGATAAAGTTATTGCTGAAGGCGGTGAAGGTGTTATGATTAAAGATCCTAAATCAGCATATGAAGATAAAAGATCTAATTTTCTCCTTAAGTACAAACCTAACTTTGATGCTGAAGCAATTATCTTTGATTATAGTCCTGGTAAGAAAAAATATGAAGGTATGCTCGGTGGATTTGTCTGTAAACCTCTTATTAATCATGATTCATTCCATTCCATTGATAATGATGAAAATCACGAATTTACTATCTCTGGTATGGATGATGAAGTTAGAAGTAATTTTAAACTCACCCATCCAGTTGGAACAATTATTTCATATGAACATTCTGGTCTAACTAACTCTGGAAAACCTCGTTTTGCAAGATACGTTAGAATAAGAGAAGATGTAACAGTTAAAGATGAACCTATTCAAACTACTAATTCTGTTGATAAACGTAATCTAATCATAAAGATCTTTGGAAAACTTTATGAATATGAAAAGAGTATAGGAGGAACATTTAAAGCAACAGCATATGGTAAAGCAATTAATTCACTTAAATCTATTAATGACGATAGTGAACTAACAGAAGAAAATCTAAAATCTATGAATGGTATTGGTAAAAGTCTTATTGAAAAGATTAATGAAATTATTAGTACAGGAACATGTAAAATGTATGAAAATGTTAAAGATTTTAAAGATCCTAAAAAAGTTTTTGAAGATATTCATGCTGTTGGTCCTAAGAAAGCAAAAGAACTTGTTGATCTAGGATTTAAAACTGTTAATGATCTCAGAAAATGTAAAAATATTCAAGAAATTCTTAATGATAAACAACTTCTTGGATTGAAATTTTATGATGATATTCTAGCAAGAATTCCTCGAGGAGAAATTATAGAACATGAAAAAATTCTTAAGAAAATCTTGAAAAAAGTTGATCCTCGCGCTGAACTAACTATTGCAGGTTCTTACAGAAGAGGTAAATTAGAATCAGGTGATATTGATGTTCTTCTAAAATCAAAAGATAAGAAAACATATAATAAATTTATTGATGAACTAGTTAAAATTAAATATCTGTATCCTGAACACTTGGCACTTGGTCCAAAGAAATATAATGGTTTGGCAATAATTCCAACTTGTATTATTTATAGAAGAATTGATATTATGTATACTAGAGAAGAAGAATATCCATTTGCAATCTTGTATTTCACTGGATCAATGGAATTTAACGCAAAGATGAGAGGTTTGGTATTAGGAAAAGGATTATCTATGAATGAATATTCATTGAAAGATAGTAATACAAAAAAAGTAATAGATCATAAGTTTAATGTAGAAAAAGATATCTTTGATTATTTGGGAATGGATTGGGTGGAACCTACAGGTCGTTAATATAATAATTTATCACTAAAAAATTTTTTTTTATAAATTTGAATATTATTTAAGAATTTATAATATAAATAATAATATAAATGAGTGAACTAAAAATTACAATCCCTAAAGATAGTATCGAAATTAATGAAAATTCCTTGACTTTCGATTTTAAAGGTGATCCTAAATATGGATTAGATAAAACTATTGTAAATGGTATTCGTAGAATTTTACTATCTTCTATGCCTTCTGTTGCTTTTAGACTCACTGGTGATAATCCTGATCTTAAAATTGTAACTAATAATACTTCACTTCATAATGAATATCTACTCCATAGAGTTGCTTTAATTCCACTTTATATTAATCCTCTAGAATGGCATAAAGATCTTTTATTTAAACTTAGTGTTAAAAACACCAGTAATGTATTACAACAAGTTTCGGCAAAAGATATTGAAATTTATCCTGTAAAAAAATCTATAATTTCTAAATGTAGAAAAGAAGATGATTATAGTATTCTCGATACTATTAATATTGAAAATTATGATCTTACTAAACCTTTAGCAGAAAAAGATAAGAAAAAAATATTTAGACCCTTTGAAATTGCTGATATCACCGAATATTGTTTGATCACAGAATTAGCATCTAATCAATCTGAAGATAATATTTCTGAACTTGAATTATATGGTTCCCCAAGTATCTCAACCGCGAATGAAGATGTTCGTTGGCAAAATGTTTCATGTTCAACATATGCCTTTAAACAAGATGAAAAACTCTTTGTTAAAGCAGCAAAAGAAAAAATGATAGTTAATAATATTGATCCTTCAAGAGAAGGTGAATTTGTAAGAGAACTTAATATTGAAGAAGGTGAAAGATATTATCATAGAGATGTAAATCTTCAACCATTTTGGTATGAATTTAGAATTGATTCACAAGGATATTTTCCTCCTAATATGAGTGATAAAGGTGATGGATTACTAGTCCAATCAACTGATTTACTTGTTAAGATTTTTGAAGGACTTAAAAGCGAATTTAGAAAACTACTTGATCCTGATTCTGATTCAATTATGATTATTAAAAAATTAGATGAAGGTAATGATTTAGTTTATAAAATTATTGTTACTGGTGGCGATGATACAATTGGATCTATTTTACAAGCACATATATCCAATAAATTAATTAATTCTGAATCAATTCTATCACTATGCGGTTATAAGAAATTACATCCTTTGGAAGAAGTAATTACTTTTACATTAGCACTAAATACAAATAATAAAATAGTAAAATTAGATAATGTTCAAAAAGTTAATGCAATCATTGATCAAATGGTTGAAGCATGTAATCAAGTGAGTTTAATTTATCAGAAAATTAATGAAGAATGTAAAAAAGTTTAAGGTAATGCGCATTTATGAGTATTTACGGGACCTTCCATACAACTATCTAATCCAGTTCTATTTAAAATACAAAATCTACCACTTGATGAAAAATGTTTATCACATTCTTTACTTTTTGTTGACTCAAGACTTACAGCATCATCTATACCAGAAAATAAACCAGTTGATAGAATATTACCACATTCTCGTTGACTTCTTGGACGTGTTTCATCTTGATATGGACTTCCAGAACTTCCACTAACACAATCTGGTAAATCAGTTGAACAACCACTTAAAGACCATTTTTTATTACTATTTCCAGCACACGATGTAGCAACTGGAGCACCAGTGTAATTTGTATCACATTCTACTTTTGAACTTAGACTTGGATTAGATTCAAAATCACTAACAGATTTAAATATGGTTGTAGATAAACTTTGACCTGATTTTCTTTTATAACCTCTAGGTAAACTAGTTGGTGGATTACAATTATATTCTTTACAACATGTTGATTCATCACATTCTCCTTCACAAGTGCCTTCTTTTAATTCCTTTCCAGAAGGACATAAATCTTCATGTATAAAATTATCATCATCATCTTTATCTTTACAAGTTTCTCTAACAAATCCAAAATAACCAATTAATCCAGATGCTATTCCGCAGAATACTACGCAACATAAAAGTATCCCAATTAATACTACTGGTGGTATAGGAGCATCAGGATCAGTTGTCCCTCCAAATTTTAATGAATATTTTCTAGGCATTATATATTATTAATATATTTTTTTAATATAATCTTTTAGAATTTAATAAATGTAAAGGATTATTTGTTACTAATATTGAATCCGCAGAATAAAAATCTAATGGATAAAAATCAGTATCTTTATTTTTTTTAGATAAACATTTTACATATCCATTACTATCAAAACCATTAAACATCCCGTATGGTTCGCAAATATCTGCTTCATTTATAGATCTTGAACTAGGTTCATTATCTCTGTATGTACAATGAGTACATATTTGTCTACATCCTTTTCCATCAAACGAATGTCCAACAGGACATTCATTTTTATTTAACTTGAATTCTCCTGATATATTTCCAGAATATCCACCATTTGTAAATCCTTCGACAAGATTATTTGAACAATTATTATTAAATGCATTTTGTAATCCATTAGGATTCATAGTTGATCTCTTTAAGTTAAATTTATCTTCATTGACGGAACATTGTTTTGAATTAACTTCCTGAAATAACATACGTTCAGCATTCTGAGTCTGAGCATCTAAATAATCATTACAATCTTCCTGAATTAATCTAGTATATGACATTTATAATATTATATATATAAAAAAAATATATTTTATTATAAAATGAATTATTCATTATGTATTGTTGGGGTTACTTTATTTTTAGCGAGTATTTATATGCATTTCTTAAAAGATGATAATAATTTCACTAAATTTGCAAATCTCTTAAATTCTGAACAACTTGAGAAATATAATTTAATTATTCATGAACGTTTAAGAATTTATATGATTGGTGTTTTTATTGGATTAGTATTAGGTTTAGTATATTTACAATTTTATGGTGATAATATTTGTATATTTTTATCATTAGTTTTTTTCACAAAATTATTTGTATATCATATTTATCCGAAATCAACTTACATGCTTTATCATTTAACTAATTCTGAACAAGTTGATGCCTGGACCGATATATATGTTCATATGAAAACAAATTGGGTAAAATCAATAGGTTTAGGATTAATATCATACATATTTATTTATTTTGGATTTATTAAAAAATAATATTAAATATTAAAGTTTTTTTTATATATTCTAAATAATATGGATATCAATAGATTAATACAACCAAATGAATCATTAACACCTCTTATGAATATCTTAAATATTATTAATTCGCCTATTATTATTTCTAATCCTAATAATATTTTAAATAGAAGTTTTCAAGAACAAGAATTTCAAAAACATCCAACCGAAAAAAACTTTATAAATTCACTCGAAACAATAGAATTTAATGAAGATCAAAAAGAAATTTATTGCGGGATTTGTTTAGATAACTTTAAAAATGGTGATAAAGCATATATTTTACCTTGTAAAGATCAAAAACATTATTTTCATATTGGAGAAAATAAAGAATCTTGTGGTGGTATTTTACCTTGGTTAGAAGAAAATAATACATGTCCTGTTTGTAGAGAAAATTTTCCTGAAGAAAAAGTAAATGAAGATATTTCAGTTGAAGAAGATTATTCAGAAGATATACCTGTACCTAATGGAAATTTTGATACAGAAAATAATGATAATGATTTAAATGAAGAAGAAGAAAATAATTTAATAAGTGAATTTCTTTCAGGTATTACCAATATTGATGAAGGTGGAGAAGAAGAAGATGTAGAAAATCCTGAAACAATGATTGAAAATTTTATAAATCAATTAATGGGATCTACAGAAAATCAACAAGATATACGTATTATTCCTAGTAATCCTTTAATACAAATTCTTAATAATGTCCAACAAGAAATGAATGAAGATTATCAACTACAACAAGCAATACAGCGTTCAATTACAGAAAGATAAATATTTTTTATAATAAATGAATGTTCAACATATAAGTTCTTCACCAGAATATATTTCAAAATTTATTAATCATAATTTTACAAAACTAATAGAAATATATGATCAAGGTATTTCAGAAAATGGTTGTGGTGTTTTATCATTTAAATGTAGTGAATCAGAAAATAAAATGGATGTTTATTTCATGAATGAAGAACAAATACTTGTTAATTTACAAAAAGAATCTTGGGAAAATCTAAAAAATTCTACTGATAAAAAAATATTTATGGTAAATGATTTAGATAAAAATTCTATATTTTTAATATATGTTTAATATATGATAAAAAAAATAGTTCTATTTTTATTAATCTTTATATTTGCATATTGTATAGTATCTAATTTAATAAAAAAAGATAATGATAAAAATAATAAATCAAAAAATATAATACATGATCCTAAGAAAAATAAAAGTTTTTTTATTGAAGGGTATAATGATAATAAAATATCAGAAATACAATTATCACTTAATAAAAGAAATAATATATATGAAATTAAAGATAATAATTTATATAAAAATGGATCATTAATACAATCATTAATTATTTTTTAGTAATTCTAAAACTCTTTTTATTAATTCCTCATTTATACCATTTAAAATAAATGAATCTTCAGTAATATCATTTCCTTCTAATAATTTATTTAATTCTTCTAAATCACATTTTGTATGTTTATGAATAATCTTTTTTAATTTAAATAAATTAGTTTTTTGATTCATTTCTAATAATTTTTTTCTTATTAATTCATTTTCTTTTTTTATATTATCTACTTCTTTTTTCATAGTCTTAACTTCTGAAGAAATAAGATATTCATCATCTAATTTTTTTTTAACGAATTTTAATTCCATTTCTAATTCTTTAATTTTTTGAGATTCACCTGATTTTTCTTGTAAATCTTTATTCAATAAAGTTAATTTATTTTTTAATTCTTGAATTTCTTTATCTTTTTTAATAACTTCTTGAAGATTATTTTTTAATTGATTAATTTCTGTATTCATAGAATCAATTGTTTTATCTTTTTCATTGAATAAATTATTTTGAGCAATATTTACATCATTATCTATTTTTTCTATACTCCTTTTAAATTGCTTTTGATTCGGAAAAATATCTTTAAAAGGATTAATAGGTTTACTTGTATTATTAAATGGTTCTGAATTTACTTGAGGTAATAAATGTCTAGAATCTAAGGTATTATTTAAATCTCTATAACCACCTGGATTATTAAAATTATCATTATTATTATATGCTAATCTTGTTAAATCATTATTAATTCTATCATTATTTGTGTATTGTTTCATAATAACAATAGTATAAAAAAAGATAAAATTTAAAACAAATTATCTATATTATATTAAATATATTTGAAAATTCTTCTTTTTTAATTGAGTTTGAAATAGATCCTCCACTTTGTTTTTTCTTTTTCTTATGTTTTTTAGTTTTTAATTTTTTTCTTAATTTTTTTGATAATTTATTTTTCATAGATTTTTCTATTTGAACAAAATTATATTTATCTATTAATTGTTTTCTATCCTTTTCTAATTTTTTTATACTTTCTCTATTCAAACGATTATTATCTAATAATAATTTATTATTTTTTTCTGAATTACTAATTGCTAACTCTAGATTTTTAAATTTTAAATTACATTCTGTAATTAATCTAGAATTATTAGATGATTTATCTTTTTCTAATTCTAATTCTTTATTTGCTGTTTCATATAATGATTTAAGATTATTAAATTCTTGTTGAAGATTTATATTAATCCCTTGATTTTCATTTGGAGAATTAACTAATTCATTAAGTTTTAAATTTTCTTGCTTTAATTTATTTAATTCTTCTTGATTCTGTTGAGGTGTTTTATCTCTTAAATTTACAACTTCTGATTTTAATTTTTCATATTTTATTCTTAATTCTTTATCATTACCTGTATTTCCTTTATTATCTTTTAATTCATTATTTTCCTTTGTTAAACTTTCTATTTTCATCTCTAATTTTTTCATTTCTTCTTTAGAATCACTTGATCTAGAACTTTTTAATTTTTCAATTTCATTTTCGTATTGATTAATTGCTTTTTCATATTCATTAATTTCTTTTTTATACTTATTATTTTCTTCATCTAATTTATTATTATTTGCCTTTAATTCTTCAACTTTTTTTGAGTTTTCTTTCTTATCATCTAAATTATAATTTAATTTTAATTCATATTTTTGATTATCTTTAATGATATCATCACACTTATGTTTTAAACTTCTTAATTCTTGGTTAGTTCTTTCTATTTCTGAATTTTTAGAAGTTTCAATTTTAGTTATTTCTCTTCGAATTCTTTCTATTTCTGAATTTTTAGAATTAATCATGTTAGTTAATTCAGTTACTTTATCTTTTGATCTTTGTAATTCACCTGTAAGTGCAACTACTTGTAAATCTAATCTTCCATTAATTCCCGACATTTATATAATATATATTACATTTTTTTATTTGTTATATTAAAATGTGTAATAATTATTTAATGATCATCGCATTAATTATATTTTTATTCTTTTTATTTATGAATAATCAAAATAATAGAGAAAAAGAATGTAATTGTCAATAATACCTTCATTAATTTCTTCATTAATATGGACGAAACGCATTACATGTTGAACATGATACACCTAAATTATTTATATTATTTTCTCCCCCAAATTGTAAAGGTTTAATATAATTTATTTTATATGTATTAAAATCTTTTTGTAAAATTGGATTTTGACAATTTATACACCTAAATCCTTGTCTCATTGCTAAATTATTTTTTAATAAATCCATTTGATTTTCTTTATTAGTTAAAGAATTAATATCATATAATGGTTTATTACTTGCTGTATTCATATTACTCATTACTTCATAAGCAAATCCTCTTTGATATGTTAAAACATAATACATTATTAAATATATTACTATAAATCCTAACATATATAAATGAATCGATAATGAAAATATATATGGAAATCTATCATATATAAAATAATAAAAAAAACCTATTACTCCTAAACATAGTAATGCCTTCATATATATTATATAAAATAATTTATTTACGATTCTTTTTACATTTATTTGCCGCATTCGATGGCATTTTTATCCCACGATTTTTATAAACAGAATTTGCACAAATTCCATAAGCAGCAGGATTATTTTGTTTATATTTTAAAGATTTTACACAATTACAATACTTTACATGTAATGCCTTATCTAAATTTTTCTTCTGAGATTTAGTTAAACGTTTCTTACTTAATAATTTCTTATAATTTTTCTCACTCATATTCATTTTATATTCTTTTGATTTATTAGAACGTTTTTTTCCCCTTAGTTTTGTTCGTATTATTGTTCTTATTTTAGATTGTTTATTTAATCTTTTTCTTGTTCTCACTCTGTTAGACATTTATTATATCATTTAAAAAAATTTGATTTTATTTTAAAGAATTTTAAAATCTTATAAAGATAAAATGAAAATTATTTCCTGGAACATTAATGGTATCCGCTCTAATATTATCTGTGAAGGGACTATAAAAAAAAATTTTGTTTATGATGAACTTATTGAATCTAACCTTAAAGAATTAATTAATAAACATAATCCTGATATCATCTGTTTCCAAGAAACTAAATGCTCTGAAGAAATTGGACAAAGAATTCTCCCTAATGATAATCTATATCCCTATAAATTTTGGAATGAAAGTAAAGGTGAAGGTAGAAGAGGTTCAGGTTACTCGGGTACTTCTATCTGGTGTAATCAACAACCTATTAGTGTTAAATATGAATTTGAAGATTTTAATGACAAATCTGGTAGATTTATATTCTTAGAATTTAAATCATTTTATCTTATTAATATGTATTGTCCTAACTCAGGAGGTAATCTTGATTACAGAAAAGAATGGGATAAATCCCTTAAAAATTTAATGGATTCAAAACTAGATAAACCATTTATTCTTACTGGTGACTTTAATGTTGTTCATGATAAAATTGATATTTGGAACCATCTAACTCTTAGACAAGGAAAAATGCCAGGACTTCTCCTACATGAAAGATATATGTTTAGTAAATTTCTTGAAAATTATGTTGATACTTTTAGAAATAAATATCCCGATAGACAACAATTTACATGGTGGAATACTATTACTAAATCTAGGATTAAAAATCAAGGTTGGAGAATAGATTATTTTCTCATACAAAAAAAATTTATAGATCTTATTATTGATAGTACTATTGATAATAATATAATGGGAAGTGATCATTGTCCAATTATTCTAGAGTTAGAAGATATTTTTCAATCACCTTAGAGCGTGCCTTCAGTCGTCCCATATGAACTTTTGTAACTGTGACACCATATTCATACATGTGACAAAAATCTTTTTTTCCTGATTCCAATTCTGCTGCTAAATCATCAATCATTTTCTTCAACTTGATAACGACTTGTTTGGAAAGTTTCCTCAGATTACCTGGAATATCTTCTGTTGTCAGAATGACTGCAACTAGAAATCGTAATGGTTTAGGACCTTTGGCATGCCAATTCCTGATCCTTGCTTCTTCTACAACAGCAACAGATATTGCTGGCATATTTTTCCTAAGTTCTTCACTATCTACAACTTTGGGATCAATCTGATTCAACCGGCAATTAAGAGAATACAAACGACTTTCTCTAGGATCATCTGACCATCGATTGAACTTGGCATCATTTAGACAGACATCGTCTTTGTGGTTAGGTTGAACTTCTTTAGGATTCAAGTTTTCTTTGGTTTCGTAGTGTAGATGCTGTATCCTTGGAGGCGTTTCTGAGAATCTGACTCTTTTCTTTGGTCTTGGAACCTCTTCAATTAATTTAGCAAAGGCAAAATCAGTAAGTTCTTTTTTGAGATCTTCACCTGCATGTAGGACCGCACACAACTTTCTGTTATCACCATGTCCATGAACAGCAGTCTTAAACAACTCTTGGATAGCAGCACATGGGTTAGGATTATGGACAAAGCAACACATAGGTTCTGCGAGTTTTGCTTCGAGAATCACTGGTTTCGCAGAAGATGGAGCAGGAGCATTGGAGATCATGTTCGTAGAGTTCATCGCAATCGAGTTTTAGAATGTTTTAGAAAAAAATTCAAATTTACAAAGACAACTTAATAAACTTCTTAAATAGTAAGAGCAATATCATAATTAAGAAGAGCAATTAAACTTCAAGTAGATCGTCCATATCTGAGTCTTTCCAGTCATCTTCACTTACATTGAATGAGTTTTCTCTACCATAATGCATTTCGTATTTATGTTGAAACTTGTTAAGTCTGTTAATGAACACTTTCTCTTTAACTCCGGAATATCTACCCTCACATGATAGGAAAGTTGCTACATTCGTTGTACCTTTATATTTCTTGTCATCTACGATTACAAAATATGCCTCATCAAGAAAATAACCACCAATTCTATATGACTCATAATTTGTTGACCACAATCTAACTTTCTGCTTTTTCTTCTTCTCAATGTAAACATAAACTTCTTTATCATTATACATATGTGTCATGCCCCAAAACGGATGTTCTTTAACAAGTTCAAGAAGTCTTTGTCCTAGTAGTTTAGGATTTGTAGGGAGTAGTGCTTCACCTTTAAACTTAGTTGAAAATGCGTCATACTCTTCCTTAGGAAGATATTTCATCAGGATTTGTTTTTGCTCTTCAGAAAGGAATTCAGCCATCACAAAGAACAATATTTGGATTTGTAAACTCTTCCAAAACATTTCAAATTTGAAAGTTGTTTTTAAGAATAATAAAACAAATTGTTATCGCAATGACACTATTCAACCTCTTTGAGAAAATTTTTACAAGGACATCAGAAGAAAAAGAAATGAATCCTCAACTTGAGGGCAAAGATTTTCATCTTGTTGTAGATGTTATGCTTGAAATCGCAAAATCAAAAGGGATAGATATTTGGGCAGATCAATCAATAAAACCTAAATGGAGTGTTTCTGATGAAGGTAAAAGGTTTAATAGAAACCCAGGAGCAATTCTAAGAGATATTAAAGATTATAATCACCTATTCCAACAGTATGATGGTAACCCAGTTAAAGAAAATATTTGTGTATATAAACCTGAAAAAAATCTTCTATCACATAGTTTTGATGATTATTCACCAAGTATTAGTGATTACAGTTATGTTAGATGGTGTAATAAGGTTTTTAATACTGATTATTCATTTGAGCAACATTTTGATAATTCAAAAAAAGAAGTAGAAGAAGAATTTTGGAACACGCATGCTGCCACTGGTGAATACTTTTGTCTAACGCTTTACTTTATTCAAATGATTGATAGATGGGCACATATGTTTTGCTCTGAAAATGATGAGGTCCTTGTTTATAGAGACGATATTGCTGAATATAAATGGGATAAAACTCTTTGGTATCGTGTTCTTGAATACAATCCTAATACACGTAGCACAAGACGCCAACCAGATACATCGCATCCGATGGTCATAATTTCATATTATGGCGAAATCTGTGAAGGAACAATATATTTTAGAGGTGATTTTACAGAAGAAACTATACCAGAAGAGCTTCAAGTGTGTTGGAAATTCTTTCAAGAGAATGAATCTATTCTTGAAAAATTTTACTAATAAATTTGATTAAATTAACTATTGATTAATTAACTATTTTTTAAATATAAAATGCTTGCTATGCATTTAGCACTCATTCAAATCAAGCAGAAAAATAAACAATTAAAATCAAAAAAAATATATAAAAAAAAATTTAAAAAAGATATTA
>Ga0209533_1000359_pt1 | contig 44200 bp, 41 predicted proteins | sample COG_04_FD_184748 | JGI IMG/M metagenome (GOLD analysis project Ga0209533, IMG submission 184748) | Pelagic Microbial community sample from North Sea - COGITO 998_met_04 (SPAdes) (version 2) | ecosystem: Environmental > Aquatic > Marine > Neritic zone/Coastal water | place: Helgoland, sampling...
CCTCCTCCTCCTCCTCCTCCTCCTCCTCCTCCCGCTCCTGCTCCTGCTCCTGCCGCCACTAATTTCATATTATTATTAAGAGTATTAATATCTTTTTCTTGGTAAGTTATGACTCCGATTCCATAAGTAGAGCCCAATGTTTCGCCTTGGTCAATATATTTGGCTTCCATTTTAATATCATTATTAAACCAATTGGTAAAGAAATAATCTTTTTTATTAAGATTTTCAGTAATTTCGACAAAATTACCTTCTTCCTCGGAAGTAAGAATTGTAATATGACCATTGTATTCAGTGTAATATTCAGAGACGATAAATGGAAATGGGTCATTAATGTTATTATCATCTAATTGAGTATTAATAGATAAAAGAGCAACCAAATACATACTTGTATCACGATCGTAATTGCTTTCATTTTTTTTGCATAATCCACTTAATCCATAATAATTTTTAGAAATTTTAGAAGAAATATCGAATAATTTTACATTTCCATTTTGTTTAAAGTAAACGCTTTGTTTCATAATATTCAAACTATCAATCATTAAATATGCCATAGTAGAACCTTTTACACGCGGTGATAAATTATCTTTTAAATAAGGAAGTGATGGTGAAGCCCCAACATATTGTGTAAATGTGGATTTATATTTTCTATATTTATTTAAAAAAACAATATTTTGTGTAATTTCAGGTAAAAAATTAATAGTTTCACTGAAACATATTTTAATAACATTATTTTCATTACGTGAATCGGGTTCAGCAATATTCGTAAAAAAATTAATTAAATCATCTGAAAAGATAACTGAGATAACATATAATTTTTTATTTGAATTGTTAATATAATTAATAGCTTCATTTATTTCGTTATTGGGAAATGTTTTATATGGAACATTTGCATCCTTCGTTATTTTATCAAATGCTACATTATATGGAGCACCATATGTATCATTAACATATATCATAACACATTCATCAAAATTATCTATATTTTTATTAAATTGTTGTTCTAAAATATCAATATTTAATTCATCATTCGAAAACATGCGACTACAATATTGATTACGTTTAGTAATTTCACCATTAGATTTTAATAAATTAACTGCAGTGCTATATGTATCCAATAATAAAACATCGTCTAACTTAATATCAGGATTTGTGTTAGCAATGTTATTAAAAAATTCGTTTAATTCACCTAGAATACTAGAATAACTCCATGTTAAAAAAGTACGACAACCTTTCTTATAATATGTAATAAATTTTTCAACAATATTTTCTTTATTCATGCCAATATCATTTTTATTTACAATATTCACATGATAATCAGTACCATATTCTAATATATTGGAAATGTTAGGATAAATAGCATTTATTTCGACTTCGGGCATTAAAAATACAATATCAAGAGTGCCCGTAAATATTTTTTCAATATCAAATTCTATATCATTTACTTTGTTAGCAATGGTTTTTAAATTTTCTGAAACAGCATCGTTAATATCTTTAATAGCATCTAAACTATCTTTCAAATCACCTATATCATTTTTAAGTTCTTTATATGGTTGACTATCATTGCCAACCATATTAGAAGCGAGAACCAAACTAGTTCGTTTTGTGTTTTTCCCTTGTTTAACTCTAGGATTAACTTTAAACATTATAACGTATGTCTTTATAAAAAATTTAACAAAAAATATTATTCATAACTAGAATATAAACATAAAAAAAGAGAAATAGTATGAAAATTGTTGTAGATTGCCGTGAAGAATCTCTTTTAAAATTATTAAATGAGGGATTAGAAAATAACGCAACATCGATAACCTGTGTTCAAGAGCAACTTTTACTTGGAGACATTATATTCAGAGACGACAATGATAAAGAAATAGTACTTTTTGAACGGAAATCCCATAATGATTTAAACGCAAGCTTAAAAGATGGTCGTTATAATGAACAATCGCTTCGTCTAAATTCGCACGAATTGTGTAATCATAATATTATCTATTTATTAGAAGAAAGTCCAAGTCATAAACAATTTAATAAAGCGCGCACAATGACATCAAATTTGTTTCATAGTTGTATTTTCTCTTTGCTGATGTACAAAGGGTTTTCAGTATTACAAACAAAATCGGTAATGCATACTAGTGAAATGCTGATTGATTTTGCTAAAAAAATGGAAAAGGAGAAGGATAAATCATTTTATTCATTTACTGATTTGCAAAATAATGAAATAAATAGTACAGAATACACGAAAACGATTCGAAAGGAAAAAAAAGCAAATATTACACCTGATAATATTGATGTAATTATGTTGAGCCAGATACCTGATGTAAGTGTAACGAGTGCTAATGCTATATTAGATAAATACAAAACAATATATGAATTGACAAAATCATTAAACGAAAATCCAAATAGTTTAAAAGAAATTAGTTACCAAACGAAAACAGATAAAACGCGAAAATTGACGTCACGTGTTATTGAAAACGTTCGTAAGTATTTATGTCATCAAGAGAAAGAACATACAATCAATATGTCAGAAATAATTTAATATATATATTTATATATGGCGTTAATTAATTTAGACGATTTTTATCATCACATATCTATTGCATTGATATTAGTGGCAGCATTTTCTTGGAATGAAGCTTTTAAACACATGTTCGATAGTATTGTTTTTTTAAAGAATAGACACTTCTTGTACGCAATTTTTATAACAATATTAGTAACAATATTAATAAGTATTATTAATTATCTAGATGTTTTTACAAATAAAGAAATGCATGAAATATCAACAAAATCACATAAAGAAAAAGGGGGGAAATACGTAAATAATGTTGATGTGTATAGTAATTATATTGATGTTATGGAATAAATAGTAAAAAAATTGTTTCATATGAATAATAAATTTTAATTTCATATGAATAATAAATTTTAATTTCATATGAAAAATCTATTCCTTCATTTGTTTGATTTCATTTTCTTCATAAATATAATGTGGGTCAAAACCTTTTTCTTTATCATCTTTTGGCTTAATTTTATCAATTATTTTTCGACTATATTCAACACCATTCCAATCAGGACTCATTGCACTGATACTTTTAAAAACAACTTGATCGTTTGCGTAATATAGTTTGTCTAAAGGTGTATTTTCACCTATATGTTGATTATCTGGATCAAACCCTGGGAATGAACCACTATTATAAGGTGCGTCATCACGACTAGCATCAACTAACATTTGCTGACGAGTAGCATCATCCGTTGAAGGAATATAAGGTAAAGTAGAAGGTAACCCACCCTCAGGTTCTAGAGGATCAGGGCGAATTTTAAATACTTCTTTTCCTTGTGTATCATATGTACTTTGTGCATACAAAACAGGGCAACGTATATCTTGACTACGTTGCCATTCTGTAAATTCTACGTATTCTTCTAAACTATCAAATTCGATTGGGTTCACACCTGGAACTTTAGCTAATTTAGAATTATAAAGGAAAAATCTAGCCCCTTTTTGTAATAACATATTTGGACATCTAGGAGCATTTTCGAATCCTTCGTTTAAATTATTTTTGTCGTATGCAGTTACAAAATAAAGTCCCATTAAAAATATTAGTACTACTAAAAATAAAATGCCATTATTTTCTATCATCATATATAATTAAAATATAAAAATATATATATAATGGTTAAAGTTTATCGTGTTCTACCAACGGAAACAAATAAGTTAAATGAAATAAATGATTTTATTCAACAAAAGAAACCAGTAATTAATGCGGTATATATGCCCGGTTGTGGACATTGCGAAACAATGATTCCTAAATGGATTAAAGCATCTACAAATATAGCATCTAAATATAATGGCGATGTAATTATTGCTTTAGTACATAAAGATAGTATGGGCGAATTGAAAATTCCAGATGGTCACATAATGGGCTATCCTCATATAATGAGTTATGTTAACAATCGCGAAAACGAATATAATGGAGACAGGAGTGAAGAAGATTTGATTAAATTTATGATACAAAATGGAGGTTCTAATTTGAAACCTAAACAAAATGGGGGGAAAAAGCGTCGCGTTCATCGCAAATCACGAAAATCCCATAAGGTAAAAAGAACAAATCGTAAGCGAAAAACAAATAAAAAAACTAGAAAAATGAGACGTAAACGAAATTAGAAACTCTGAAAATATGTTTGTAATATACTTAAAGGTGTTAGCTTAAATAAAAATATATGGAAACGTTGCTAGATAAATATATTTATAATGAAATAAATGTTACATTTGTAATGAATGGACTACATTTACCATTTATAGCTTTATTTGCGGTTCATTTGGGTGCTGACCCATTGTTTATCTTTTTTCTTTTTATGAAATTGGTACCTTACAATTATTACAATTGTTTTCATCATTTTGTAGAAGATAACGATTATTTTTATTTGAAACATATGGTTCGATTAACAGATAGTGGCCATATTGCAAATATGTTATTTTATTACGACCCAGAATATTATGCACCAATCGCATACAATGTACATTTTATTATTACTTTTGCATATTGGGGGTGCAAAATAGTTTTTAACATGAAAGATGATGATAATAATTATGGTGAAGAATATAAAATACACTGGTTTGATAAATTTTACACGATATTAAATCATACGTCACAATATGGTATTATGTGTTATTATTTATATTCAAACCCTGCATTGGCATGTAGCGCTTTTGATGATTCAACGTTATATTATACTTTGATGTGGATTAATACCTGGTTGTTAGGTATTTATGTGCCATGGGTTTATTTTACAAATGATTGTCTTTATTCTGTTCTAGACCCAATTAATCCTTGGTACTTTAGAATGCTAATTGTAGTATTTGTTCATACAATTGCATATATTTCTAATAAAACAATACCTGCTATATGTAGTGCAATTCAATAAAAAAAGTAAAAATTGAAATAAATATATCATAATTAGTTAAATATAAAATTAGTTAACTCATTATGGGAAAGAAAGAAATACCAATTCACGAATTTCGTTTGTTCGATTTTCAAGTGTTCAATAAAACTATTGGCGACGATGAAGATAAAGAAACGAATTTTGAAATACAAATGTTCGGTATAAATGAACAAGGAAAGTCATGTTGTATTTTTGTTGAAGAATATACGCCTTTCTTTTATATTAAAATAGGAAATCATTGGACACCGCAAAATATTAATGCATATAAAAATTTTATAAAATATAAGGTGGGTAAATTCTTTGCACAGCAAATAGAAGATATTCAACTTGTTTTTCGCAAGCAGTTATATGGTTTTGATGGAGGGCAAAAACATAAATTTTTGGAAATAAAATTTCAAAATACAATGGCGTATAATCGCGTAAAATATTTGTTTAAGAAGAACAGATGTTATGATCGTAAAACATTGGAATTTTTGAAATATGATACAGAATTGTATGAAGCAAATATTCCACCATTGTTGCGTTATTTCCACATTCAAAATATTAGTCCTTCAGGATGGGTACAGGTGAAAAGTTTTGAAAGTATAGAAAAAACAACTACATGTGATTATGAATTTGTACTGAGTTTCAATAAAATTCTTCCGCTGAATGAAAAAGAAACACCGGTTCCTTACAAAATTTGTAGTTTTGATATAGAGGCCAGTTCAAGTCATGGTGATTTTCCAGTACCTATTAAGGACTATAAGAAATTAGCCGTAGACATGATTGCATATATTGATACAATTACTAGTGCATGGAATCAATATGGCGAAAATACAAAAAAACAATTGATGAGTGATATGATTTATGAGGCATTTGGGATAAAACCAAATAAACGTGTAGACATAGTATATCCGAAAAAAAAGGTAACAAAGGAAAAACTATCAGCTATATTTCCGAAATTATTTACTACAAAGTTAGAGGAAGTTTACGTAAAAGAAGAAAAGAAGGAAAGATTTTCAAAACGTGACGAAGAAGAAGATGAAGACGAAGATGAAAAGGCAAAACGTTTGAATTTAGAAACATTTCTAGAATTAAATGTTTTGGAAATGTTAGAAAATAATCCTACTCACGATGAACAAGTAGTATTTCTCACTATGTATTTGTCTGTACTTCCCGATTTGGAAGGTGATAAGGTAACATTTATTGGTTCAACATTTATGAATTATGGACAAAAGGAAACATATAAAAATAATATTATTGTTTTGGATAGTTGTAGTAAAATGGACAATGTTGAAAATGCTGAAATCGAAACTTACGAAACAGAAAAGGATGTATTGTTGGCCTGGCAAAAGCTAATCCAACGTGAAAATCCTGATATTATTACTGGATATAATATATTTGGTTTTGATTATAGCTTTATGTTTAAACGTGCTCAAGAAAATAATTGTGTGGAACAATTTTTGGAGTTGTCGCGCAATGAAGATGAGATTTGTGGTGAAATGGAAAATGATGGTACTTATAAGATTGATGAAACAAAGATTGTCATTGCAAGTGGTGAGCATGACCTGTGTTTTATTAAAATGGCTGGTCGTATTCAGGTGGATTTATATAATTATTTGCGGCGTGATTATAATTTACCTTCATATAAATTGGATTATGTTGCCGGACAATTTATTGGCGATAATATAATTAAAATAGAACATGGTGAAAATGATGACGAAAAGCCAATAACCACTATTTTCACAAAAAATATGATGGGAGTTCATGAAGGTACATATATTCATTTCGAGGAGATTAGTCATAGCAGTGATTATTACAAACAAGGTGCCAAGTTTATTATTAGAAGTATGAATAAAGAAACAAGGTCATTTGTTATAGACAATCACGAGCATTTGAATATGAAGAAAAAGGTTCGTTGGGGTCTAGCAAAGGATGATGTTACACCACAAGATATTTTTCGGTTAGCAAACCAAGGTCCAGATGAGCGTGCATTGGTTGCAAAATATTGTATTCAGGATTGTAACCTTGTTCATTATTTGATGAATAAAATCGACGTGATTACTGGTTTTATTGAGATGGCAAACATTTGTAGTGTCCCGATTGACTTTTTGGTAATGCGTGGTCAAGGTATTAAATTAACCAGCTTTATCGCGAAAAAATGTCGTGAAAAAGAAACGTTGATACCTGTACTAGAAAAACCTGATTATGGAGATCCAGTAGAAAATGAACAATGGAATGGTTATGATGGAGCTATTGTTTTGGATCCTAAATGTGGTTTGTATTTAGATAATCCTGTTGCTTGTGTAGATTATGCTTCGCTATATCCTTCGTCCATGATTAGTGAAAATTTGTCACATGATAGTAAAGTATGGGTAAAAGAATATGATTTGAACGATCGCCTTATAAAACAGGAGGGTGTTCGCGATGCCAGTGGTAATTATGTATACGATAGTATGACTGGATATAAATACGTTGATATCAAATATGATACTTATTCGTGGCGAAAAAATGAACGTGGAAAGTTAGAAAAAATTGTTTCTGGATATCGCATATGTCGATGGGCACAATTTCCCAATAATGGAAAAGGAATTATGCCATCTATATTGGAAGATTTGTTGGCTGCAAGAAAATCAACACGTGAACTTATACCGCAGCAAAGTGATGATTTTATGAAAAATGTCCTTGATAAGCGACAATTAAGTTATAAGATTACGGCAAATTCATTGTATGGTCAATGTGGTGCAAAAACCAGTACATTTTTCGAAAAAGATGTGGCTGCTTCCACTACAGCAACAGGTCGTTTACTTCTGACTTATGCTAAAGCGGTTATTGAAAAAGCATATGGTGGTGGGCGGATATGTGATACCAAGATTGGAAAGGTAAAAACATTTGCTGAATATATATATGGTGATACGGATTCGGTATTCTTTACATTTAATCTAGAAACATTAGATGGTGTAAAAATACGTGGTAAAGATGCTTTGATTGCGACAATCGAGTTGGCCATTGAAGCAGGAGAGTTATCCACTAAATTTTTGAAAAAGCCGCATGATTTGGAATATGAAAAGACATTTATGCCGTTTTGTTTGCTTTCCAAAAAGCGCTATGTTGGCATGTTGTATGAAACTGATGTAAATAAATGCAGTCAAAAGAGTATGGGTATTGTTCTAAAACGCCGCGATAATGCTGCAATTGTCAAGGATGTGTATGGTGGTATAATCGACATTTTGATGAAAGAGCAGAATGTAGTTCAATCTGTCGAATTTTTGAAGAAAATGTTACAAGATTTGGTGGATGGAAAAGTAGCAATGGATAAATTGTTAATCAGTAAATCATTGCGTTCGCATTATAAGAATCCAAAACAGATTGCACACAAAGTATTGGCTGATAGGATTGGTGCCCGTGATCCAGGTAACAAACCAAGCGCAGGTGATAGAATTCCATTTGCATATATTGTTCATAATGATAAACGAGCGTTGCAGGGTGAAAAAATTGAACATCCAAATTATATTAGTTCCAATAATGTTGCTCTTGATTATGAATTTTACATAACAAATCAAATCATGAAACCTATACAGCAATTATTTGCACTTATTTTAGAACAAATACCTGATTATAAACGTAAACCATTAACTATGAAAAAAATGAAAGATGTCATGGCTTCGTATGATAAAGAATATAGTGGTGAAACTTTGATGAAGAAAAGGGAAGCGTATCGGTCCAGTGAAGTGAAAAAGGTGTTATTCGACCCATTTTTGCAAAAACTATTGCGTCAAAAAAACAATACAATTACTAATTTCTTCCAACCTAGATAAAATATTCAAATTTGCAAAATAATATTTTATTTTTTATTTTAATCTATCATTATATTAACGATGAATAAAAAAATAATAGATATCTTCAATCAAACGCAAGAAAAATTGAAAGGATCTATTTCTGTATTAAATATTATAAATGGAAGTTTGGATTTACTTGTAAATAAATATAATTGCTGTCTTGATTTAGGTGAGAAAGCAATTGGATATAGAGAATTATACAACGATATAATAAAAAAATACAATCGAATACTTACAAGTGCAAAGAAATTAACTACACATTCAGTTAGTTTATCGAATGAAATCATATCTCTTCATAAATTCGCAGTGATTTTATTTAACGATTTATTGGCGTTTGATAGAAAAATTACATATCGTACATCTGAAATGTCGCAAATGAAAGATATTGAAGAGAGAAAGAAGCAAGTGTCATTATACAATTTACCATCCGTTCCAAAACATAACCCAACCATGAAAGGTGGAAAGAAAAAACATCGTAAAACGAAAAGGAAGAATGCGCGAAAAAGAAGGCATACAATCAAAAGAAAAGGCAAAAGATAAAAATTGTAAAATATTTTTGCATATTTTACAATTTATGATAAATATATTATCATGATTACGCACGTCCAGAACGAAGTTTAGCGTACTTTGGATATTTAAATTGACTCATGTTAATTAGTACGAATGCATTATTTTTAAGTGAACATTGCAAATGTTCGAGATTATTCATTGCTAGAATCCAATTTTCCTTATCAAGGTAATCCATTGTTTCACTAATATAATTAGTGTCGCCCTTGGAAGGTTCTCCAAGCATTGCATAATCATTACATTCAATAAAATCAGTCAACTCATTCATGAGATGCGTTTTACCATTAGCACCTGACCCCCATAGAACTACATTTTGTCCTGAATTGATTGCTTTGATAGCTGCTTTTTTTGCGAATGCATATTGTTCTCTGTAATTTTTGATTGTAGACATCTTATAATACTACATCTAGTAGTAGATTTAAGCTATTTCAATTTATATTTTAATACGTTATTGGACAACACCATTTACATTTGTTTTTTTCTTCTGAACAATTATCACATAATTCGGGAAATAAATATAAATATCCAAATGGATTGCATATATGGTCCGGATTACTATATCCATGTACTTTCTTATTTTTGCATATTTTACATATAGCTCTACATGGCGATACTATATAATTATCTTTATACTTTTCTTTGTGTATATCACACCGATTATCTTTCATGATAATTATATATTAATTTATTATTAAATAAAAGAAACTACGTTTAAGTATTTTATAAAAAGTGTGCGTGTGTGTGAAGCCACTGGTTAATATATTAAAAACTATATAAATTGATAAATAAATACTAATGTATATATTAGTAGTATTTATTATGGAGAATTGGTCGGAAAGTGAACAGCGCGTACTTTCGCTCATTGAAATTGCTGAGGGATATACAAGGATCGAATATTATTTATGTTGTTTTAAACGTATTCGAAATGTCAGAGTAAAATCATCACATGCGGGTGAAAATTAATTGTTATTATTTGAATTAGGTCTATTAAAAGGTATGGGTATATATGTTTCAAAAATATAATTACCTGAAACATCAAAACGTCCATTTCGTGATTGTTCTGTGAAATTAGAAAAAAACGGATCGTTTTGCAAATCTGTCATAAATGTATTTAAAATATTAGAAACATCATTACCATTATCTAAACTAGATGTAAATAAACCTGCAAATGCATTTGCGGGAAAAGAAGTTGTTAGTGGTGATTGTCTAGAAACATTATTTCGATTATCACTATTATTTTCTATTGCTTCTTCTTCACTTGCATTTTCGATATTTTCAGCAATGGTTTCTGGTAGATTTGTCATTGTTTCGCTTTGTTCCCATTGTCCTAATGCATTTGTCATATTATTTTCTGCTTGTTCGTTAAGTGGTTCTGTATTTATATTTGATGCATTTATATCGCGTCTACCATACCCACCAATATTATTGCCAGTATAAGTTCTGATATCGTATCGACACATGGGACATCGTACGTTTTCATTAAACCATGTATTCAAGCTATTTTCGGTGAATATGTGACCGCAATACATAATTCTAGTAACATTATCGTTTTCATCGAAATGGTGTAAATGTATTGGGCATGTTGAATTTGGTGGATTTATAATATCGCCGTACCGAATCACTTCTGTTGCACGAGTTATTTGCTGTAGTGTTGGTCTGACAATAACAGGTGTTAAAAAATCATCATTTGCTTCATTCGATTGTCCCGTAAATGTAGGTAATATCATGGATACTAACATATTTGTCAATCTTTCTTCTGATGCAGTGGGTGGAGTACGAAAACTGCGTGAAGGTCGTTGTGAATTTTGACGTTGTCTTTCTGATACACCATTTATTGAAGTGAAAATATTATTGGTTTCGCTATTTGATCTTCTACGTGATAAATTAGGATGAGTATAAGTTCTAGGATTTGCTGTAGCATTCGCTCGAGTATGACGATTTGATGTTTCTGTATTATCATTTAACATAATACCATCCTGTACTAAATCTCTCATCGTACTTTCTTGATTCGTCATTAAATCCATCATTTGTTGCATGATAGAACGATTATTATTAGTATTTTCAATATATGCATTAACAACAGCTATCCTGTTATTATCGCTATTTAAATTGGCTCTTCTATTATTATTCATATTATTATTCATAATATTATATAAATATATTATATTTGTAAAATGTTTAAATATAATAATTGTAATTTAATAAATAAATGTCGTCAGGAGATGGATTATCAGGATTAGTTAATTTGGGTAATACATGTTATTTGAATAGCTGCATTCAAGCTTTAAGTCATTGCCATGAATTAAATGAAGTAATACATAAACCAGTCATTAAAAAATATATGAAAAAAAATGTAGAAAGTCAGTTATTGCATGAATATAGTGAATTGCAAAAATTATTATGGTCAAAAAACTGCATAATAAAACCGGGGCGTTTTTTATTAGCGGTGCAACAAACTGCTAAACAAAAAAATATAATGGAATTTTCAGGGTTTGATCAGAACGATGTAAGCGAATGTTTATTTTTTTTAATAAATTGTTTCCATGAATCATTGCATCGTGAAGTAATTATGAAGATAGAAGGTAATGCAAAAAATAAAAAGGATATTATGGCTAAAAAATGTTTTGAATCAAAAAAACAATTTTACGAAAAAGAATTTAGCGAAATGTTAGATTTGTTCTATGGTTTTATTTGCGACGAAAAGAAAAAAAAGGAAGATAATGCCATAGAATATTTACCCCAGCCATTTTTTGTATTAAATATACCTATTCCACAAGGAAAGATGGAAACAAACATTTTCGATTGTTTTCAAACATATTTAGATGAATCAAAAACGAGTGACGAAACACATGAACGGCGAACAATATTTTGGAGTTTGCCAAATATATTGATTGTAAATTTTCAGCGTTTTCATGGTTCCAATTTAAGAAAAAATCATAGTTTAATAGATTTCCCAATTGAAAAATGTGATTTATCAAAATATGTAGAAGGGTATAATGCTAAATCGTATGTATATGATTTATTTGCAGTATGCAATCATAGTGGTTCAATGGCAGGAGGACATTATACGTGTATGATAAAAACAAAAAACAATAATTGGTACCATATGAATGATACAAATATTGGCAAAATAAATGAAAATAATCTAATATCAAATAAGGCATATTGTCTTTTCTATAGAAAAAAAACCATCTAATCTATATATATGAGTGGTGTAACCGTAGAATCAGCAACATTATCGTCGGATTTGTACGATTTTATAACAAATATTTTGACAAGTCCATTAATTCTTATATTAGCGGGTTTAGTATTAGTTAGTTTGACATTGAGAAAGGGAACTGGTGAAGAGGGTTCAACAACCAGCACAAGTATTTTAGAAATAATTTTATTTGGCGTATTTTTGTTTTTAATTTTAATTAATGGATTATTATATTTTTTTGGAGTAGATATTACGACTACGTTAAGTGATTTTTTTACAAATAACCCAAAAATAGATGTTAATATTACAGATTTAGGCGACGGACTTGGTGATTTAGGCGTACGAGAAGAAGTTTTTCATATTCCTGGAAATCATTATGTATACCCCGATGCTAAAGCATTGTGTAAAGCACATGGTGCACGATTAGCTACATACAATGAAGTTGAGAAATCATATCGTGATGGTGGCGAATGGTGTAGTTATGGTTGGTCTGAAGGGCAGATGGCTCTTTTTCCAACGCAAAAAAATACATGGAATGCATTGCAAGAAAAAGAAGGTCATGAACACGATTGCGGACGTCCAGGTGTAAATGGCGGTTTTATTGATAATCCTGCGGTGCGTTTTGGTGCAAATTGTTATGGTGTAAAACCACAAATGACCGAAACAGAGGCCGAATTAATGAAACAACGATCAGAAGCAGATATACCAGTAGAAACACGAGAAGATAAAGCTATAGATAAGCGGTCTGATTATTACAAAGATAGATTAAATAGTATTTTAGTTTCTCCATTTAATTCTTCGGCATGGAATGACTACAGAAAAATATAAAATTATTGTGCAAACCATGTAAAGATATAGTACAATTACAGATTAATGATTGATAATATAATATTCATGATAATCGTATTAATATTAGTATGCATTTGTGTAGGATGTTTTTTTTCTGATTGTTGTATTGATTTATGTGACAATGATACAATTAAAAACGAAAGCGATATAACTATTTCAAAGATACATGAAGAAACGAATCATGTTGAATTATAAATAATAAAATAATTAAAATTATTATATTATTATTTTTTTGTTTTGCGATTTTTTCGTGAATTACGTGGTTTATTAGTATTATTTTTACGCCTCTTTCTAGTTTTTTCTATTTTTTCAAATCCGCTATTTTTAAAAAAAACTTCAAAATTGTCATCCTCTATTATTTTGTCCTTTTTATCTATTAAACATTTTTCAGCTGTTTTATTGGGTTGATATAATTGATTTAAAACAAACAATCCTGCTGGAACAGCAAAAGATAACAATGTTCCTTCACCTCCTTGTTGCTGAAAAGGAACAATTCCTTGGCTTTCAATTTCATTGTTATCATTTACAAATGTCTGGATTTGGTTGGAATTTATTTCCTCGTACATATATGTTATTTAGATTTAATACTTATTTATATAACTAAATTATGTTTCGATTTTCAATCATCATCAAAATATAATTTAGCTATTAAATAGCCAAAGAATGCTATAGCAATTGCTATTATAATAATATGTTCTACGACAATGGACATAAATATATCATTATTTACCTTTAAAGTAGTTTCAATAAATATTTTAATTAAGAGCTAGTGTAACTTCGTTTTATGGCGCTTTCTACTTTCACTTCACGATGTTCCTTAATATAAATCATGATTTGCTTAACTACATTTTCATCACTTACAATTTCATGCAGACATTTTTCCACATATTTCAAACTTAATGGACTTGTTGACTTTGTTTCTGAAAATTTTAATTTTCCATCACTTATTTCAATGACTGCATTTTGCAAGTTGTTATCTTCGGCGTAATTATAAATTTGAAACTCTACATCGTTTTTTTTATCGCGCAATTCTTTTACTTTTTCTTGCAGTAACTTCATTTGGTTATCTATTTGTACCCATGATTTAACTGAATCTTCAAAACTCATAATAATATAATATAATGAAACTATTTTATTATGTTTTTATAAACGTTTTAATTTAACGTATTCTAGTTTTTGCGAGTACCTTTTCTAGAACGTTTTTGCATACGTTTTTGCACAGCAAGAAGTCCGAAAGGAACAATGGCTTGTTCAATAGCACCAGGGAAACCACCTTTTCTTGATTTGCGAGATTTTTTATTTTTTCTTGATTTGCGAGCTTTTTTAGTTTTTTTAGCTTTTTTCGCACTTCTCTTTTTCCCTCCACTTCTACCTGTTAATCTTTGCTTAATACCTAGGTTGGGCATTCTAACATTACTTGCTAGTGTGGTTAAAGTATTTCCTCCTTTAGCCATTATAATATAGCAACGGAAAAAAATTATATTAAAAGATGTTGATGATAAACATATTTATTGTGGATTAAAAGAATAAATATTCCTAAAATTAAGAGAAAACATAAACTAATAAAAATAATTGTTAAATAAATATAAGGTTGAATTTCTTGAATAATGATATCTATTATAGGCCGCAACATAACATGTAATTCTTTTTTCACATCATCTGTTTCTAAGTACGCAAGCATTTCGTGAAATAATGTTTTTTTTACCATTACAATGAATATATTATATATATTTGCGTGAATAACGACTAAATATTTTATTTTATCATAATATGTCTTACAATATTGATTTTCCCACTGATAGTTTTGATTTTAATAGAATAACTTTAGCTAATCCAGTAATATTGCAACAACAAAGTTATTTTTCAAAAATTATGTCAAACAACAACGAACTAATGATTCAAATGCCTAAATGTACCAGTAAGCAAGGTTTCATAAATTCATCTAAAAGATATTATTGTGATTTAATGTTTTCATCTGAAAATAGTGAATTATTATCATGGTTTGAAAATCTAGAAGAAAAAATACAAAAATTAATTTACGAACAACGTAATAGTTGGTTTCATGAAGATGTTGAACCGGATGAAATAGAAAATATATTCACGTCATCATTAAGAAGTTTCAAATCAGGTAAATTCTTTCTGTGCAGAACCATGTTGAATAGCCCACGCATGTTGCAAACAACTAAATTGAATATATTCGATGAAAATGAAAACTCTCTAGAAATGAGTAGCATAGATGAAAAAACGGAATTTGTAAGTATTCTTCATCTACATGGTATTAAATTCTCTTCACGCAATTTCCAAATTTATGTTGAAATGAAACAAATGATGGTAATAAATAATAAACCGACCTTTTCAAAATGTTTAATACAAAATGGTTCGGGCGAACGAGGTGAAGATATCATTCAAAATCAACAACAAGGTGAAGATATCATTCAAAATCAACATAAGGATGAAGATATCATTCAAAATCAACAACAAGGTGAAGATATCATTCAAAATCAACATCAGGATGAAGAATCTTTAGAAGTAGTAGAAACCAATTTTCCTAATATTGCCGAAATAAAGGATATAACCGATAATTTTGTTATTGAATATGATGCGAAAAATGTTGAAAATATGGACATCAGTGAAGTTATATTAGACAATATCGAAAAGGGTGCTGATAAATTAATAGAAGCAGAATTTACTTTAGATGATAAAAATGTAGATGAAACCGAACCAAATGATATACAAAAACATTTAGAAATAAATCAATATTTACCAAGTGAATTGCAAGAAATAGATTTACAAGTCGATAATTTAGAAACAATCCAATTGAAAAACAAACAGGATTTGTATTTACAGGAATATAGAACAGCAAAGGGAAAGGCGAAAAAAGCTCGCATAATTGCATTGAAAGCTTTATTAAAAGCTAAAAATATCAAGGACAAATATTTGATAGATACAATGGAATTAAGTGATGAAGAATACGATGATGATAATACAACAATTCATACCAGTGATTTAGAAAGTAACGCAGATAGTTTAGAAAGTTTCTCAGATGATGGGAATGATAATGAAGAAAATTTAGTGGAATTATAAGAGAATAATTTAAGAAAACATTCTTCGTAATTCAATCTAATTTTGTATTTTTTTTTATAGCATTTTTATATATAATGGCTTCACTCATTAAAAAAGTAACCTCATTCGTATCAAACAATATGTTGTTGATAATCGCTCTTTTAATAGGTATTATGGGAATTGGATACTATTCAGGATCAAAATCTGTAACCATGGATAGCATGACAAATAATCGTGCTTACAATGGTGAAGGTGGTAATGCACCTGTAATGGATAACGTAAATGTTAACCCCGCTGGTCCTTTAGGAACTAACGCAGATTTTGCTCAAGTAGAAAATATTAAAACGTCTACACCTGGGTTATCTAATTGTAATGCTCAAGAATCAGTTCAAGATCCTAAAGAATTATTACCCCAAGACACTAATAGCGAATGGGCTCGTCTTAACCCTGTTGGCCAAGGTGATTTATCTGATGTAAATCTCTTAAAAGCGGGACATCATATCGGAATCAACACCGTCGGACAATCATTAAGAAATGCTAATCAACAATTACGTTCTGACCCTCCTGTACCTCAAGTAAATGTAGGACCTTGGCACAACACAACAATTGAAGCAGATAACATGCGCGTTCCTTTAGAACTTGGTTCCGCTCCTGCTTTGCAACAATAAGTAAAAATATAAATGATTATAAAATATGAAAAAATATATATCTTACCAAAATATATGTTGGAAACAAATTTTTTAGCATATATTTTAATATTTTTAGTAATGGTATTAAGTTATAAAATATATAAGGAGTCGGATATGTTTCAATTAAAATGCATAGTGTCTGATGTAGATGGTAATCGTTATTGTGTACGAGAACGAAATAAATTAGAACTTGCTGCCGATTTATTAGCAAATGCTTGTGAACGATGTAAACAAATTGTACAATATGTTGGTGAAAAACACCCAACTAATACCGATGTTAAACGTTTAGTACAAAATTTCAATCCAAAAACAATACAAGAAACTTTACCGACAAGCAATTTAACAGCGTATAGTGAAAATAAGGGTGAAAAAATTGCATTTTGTTTAAATACAACAAAGGAAGGAAATAAATTAATTGATTTGGATACACTAACATTTGTAGCTATTCATGAATTAACCCATGTAATGACAGAGTCGATTGGACATAAACCGGAATTTTGGGCAAATTTTAAATTTTTACTTCAAAATGCAAAAGAAGCGGGCATTTATCAACCGATAGATTATAAAAAAAAACCACAACAATATTGTGGTATGACAATTAAGGATAATCCATATTATGATTTTTAATGTATAAATTTATATACTTGATATATATGACTGACAATATATATAAAGTTTTTATTTATGATAAAGACAGAAATAAATATAACATTTATGTTTTCATTGGAAACATGGAACTAAGTAAATTGAAAAAAATAGAAGATGATTTTAAGCATGAACCTAGACAACAGCAATTTAGTGATATTATATTTAGTGAAAATGATTATGATTATATGGAAAGCGATTTTTCCAATGTAAGATTTATAAATGAAAGCATATACAATAGTAATTCATGGGAAGAAATAGCATATAAAATTGCAAAAATAAATGATATGTATTCTTACCAAGAATTGTATTTATATGGTGAAACAAAGGTCGATTTTGATTATGATAATATTGTTGAATACTTAACTTATGAAGGTTATGTTTCCAAAGAACGTTTGTTATATTTTTTGGATAATTGCAATGTAGATAAAGGTTTTATAGAAAGTTTAATCAAACACGAAAAAACGTTGTTTCAATATTTTGATTTGAAAGAAATGAAATTATTAGACAATATAAATAGTGTAAAACAACCTTTGGGAATACAATTTAAACCAGAACATCGATTTCAATATTTTCATGATCCACATAATTATGAAAAAAATGTTTTTGATTATATCAGTGAATTCACTCCTATTTTCCCACTATTTCAATATTTGTTAGCGTCGACAAATATTTTTTGCATTCCATTCCACGCATCTTTTACGAATACTACAAAAAAAATAGTGGAACTATATTTTCCAATGTTGAAAGATGAAAACATTGGTTCGGAAACATTTACAAGCATTCGGAAAAAATTAAAGGAAGAAAATGCAGAATTGGAAAATAGTTTTCATTCTAAAGATATTATGCATTATTTTTTCCATTCTTCTTATGGTTCAAAAGAACCAAAAATAGAAAATATGAAAATAATTTTAGTACCTGAGAAAAAAATGTATATTTCACTTGAAACATTGTTTAAAATATTACCCACTAATGACGAGAAGCAAGTGTTTTTAACAAAATATAACCCTGGTATGAAAGAAGAAAAATTGTTTAAAATAGCAACTAATAAATATAAAGAACCTATATTACGACGCGTATACTTGCAAAAAATTCAAACCGAAATGGCTAGTGCTAAAAAACGTTATGTTGGTATTTATTGTGAATACGAGTTAAATAAACATAAATATCCTATGATTATAGAGATTTATGAAACAGGACATGTACAAATATCATTAAATAACGAACGCCTATTGGAAGATAAACGTTTTGACAATAAAGGAAAAAAAATAGAAATCCATGATTTTGAAAATATGTTAAAGGAAACATATAATGATAACATAGGTTACATTAATAAGTATTTTGATCATAGTGGTGTATCATTACCGATTTTTCATACATTTTTCTCACAATTTGTGATGATTGATAATATGAAGCTAATTTATAAAGAAACCATTCGTGATGATACGCGCATTATGAAAAATTTAATACAAATAGATAATGCATTGAGTTCATATTTTCAAATAATTGAACAAACATCTCAATATACTAAATTTTATATTATTCCTATGTTTCGACTAAAAAACCCCAAAAAAATAATCGCTACATTTGAATTGGTTGATACAAAAAAACGTGGTTATGAATTAAAAGTAGAAAATATTACTCATATCGGTATGATAGAATATATGCAATATTATTTGTTTTCTCTTCTTAAGATTGCCGAAAGTCCAAATAAACTTATCGAACAAATTAAAAGTGGTAATATTCACCTTCCTAAAAGAGAGATCGAAATAATAGCTGATGAAGAGAAAGAATCCGATGGAACCGGTGAAGGGTTTTTATTAGAAGATGATAAAAGTGAAGTGGAAGATTTATTTGATATACAATCAAATCACTCGCGTTCACGTACAAGCTCGTTTGCAAGTGAAAAAGGTTTTGATTTTGGAAATGATGACGACGATGATGACGCATTTGGTAATAGCGATGATAGTTTTTTAGGCGGTGAACGTAATTTAATGCAAAAACGTATGGAGGAACGTGACCCATATTTATTTAAAAGTGATAAAAAGGAAGGATTAGTTTATAGTCGTTTTTGTCCTTCTTCTGCACAACGACAACCAGTTTCATTGACAGAAGATGAAATGAAAAATGTAGATAAATCTGCGTTTACAAAAGCATTGCATTATGGTAGCGATCCAGAACACATGAATTATTATATTTGCCCAAGATATTGGTGCGAAGAAAAAAACATCCCATTGCGCCCCGATGATGTTAAAATGGAAAATGGAAAATTAATTAGTGAAAAATGCAGAAAAACAGATAATAGCTACTCAGAAATTGTAGAATTTAATAATTCCAGGTATCATAGTAACAAGGAAGGAAAATATGAGTATACTTATCCATCTGTAAGTAAAAAATCGTGCATTCCATGTTGCTTTAAAAAAGATCAAAATGATGTAATCAATCCAAGATGTATTGCCGATGGTAGTGATGAAAATTCAAATGATAAAACATCTCAAGAAAAACCAAAAAGTGAAGAAATTAAAGAGAAAACTGATGAAAAAAATGTCAAACAAAAATACAATTATATTCAACAGCATAATAAATTCCCACTTGAACCTCAAAAATGGGGATATTTGCCATTAAATATTCAGGCGATGATGGATGCGGAAGGAGTGAAATGCGAGGAAAAATTCTGCATGTTACGTTTTGGAGTTAAAAAAGATATTAATTCATTTTTATCTGCCCTGGGTTCAGTTTTGTATTTAGAACATAACGATAATGATTTGAAACTTGGTAATATACCACAATACGATGTAAAACATGTTCGTCTTAAATTATTAGATGCTTTGAATATGGATCGTTTTGTATCTTTGCAAAATGGAAATTTAATACAAATATTCGGAAAAACAATCAAACAACAAACGATTACCGAAATTATAAAAAAAACAATTACTTATAAAAATATCTATAAATTAAACAAAACATTATTTTATTTGATGCTTGATGCATATAATAATTTTAAACATTTCATAAAAACAAATTCATCACTGGATTATTTTTACTTATATGATTTAATTTGTGAACCAAATCTCGAATTATTCAAAGAAGGGGTTAATATTATAATTTTGGAAACAGAAAATATGGATGTTACCAATAATTTTAATTTTATTTGTCCAACTAATTTTTACAAAACATCTATATTCGAAAGAACACGTAAAAATATTGTATTTATGAAGCATGGTAATTATTATGAACCAATATTTAGTAATTCAGCACAAAATGAAATAATACATAGTTTTAATTTTTTCAATAAAAATTTGCATACGTTGTTTGTTAAATTTGAAGCTTTGCAAAATGACAGACAACAATATTGCGGCGTTCGTTCTTTTGATGAAATGAAATATATTTATAAGGAAAATACTCTTGAATATGTTGCGAATATATTAAATAAATATGGGTTTGAAATAATGAAGCAAGTAATATATTATAATGGGCGTATTTCTGGCGTAGTATGTAAATATATGTACAAAGATCAAACATATGAAAGCTATATTCCGTGCAAATTAAGTAATATAGTAAATTATTTACCTTCCGTTTATATTTCAGAATGCGAGTTTCACGACTTCACTACTACATATAACAATTTGAAATACATATATAATGTAACCCGTAATAAAATACCATGTGAACCGATCGAACAGATCGTAGATAAAAAACTGGTTTTTGGTATTAAAACAATTGGAAATTTATTAGTTCCGTTAAAAATACCTGAACAAATTACTAATAAAGATTTTCCCTATGGTGAAAACAATTATTTCATACCATATCAAAATAACATGTTGCATATTGATGAATTACTTGTCGATAAAATAAACGAAAAAACAGAAACTCCAAGTGAATTGGAGCATTTGGGTTCAATATCTAAACATTATGAAACATTTAAGACGGGTTTGCGTAACATTTTACATAAAGACAAATACAAGCATATTAGTTATGAATATAAGTCAATATTAATGGATTATGAATTAGATGAAAAGGACAAAATTGTGCATTTACAAGAATTATTTGAAAAGTTATATAATTATGAAAATAAAAAGTATGATAGTAATATGATGATTAAATTAATAAGTGAAATTGTTACTAATTATCGTGTTCAACATTATATTTCGGTTGATGACCAATATTTATTTATGAATAATCATAGAAGTAAAAAAAATGAAATTTTAATAAGTCAAAATATGATAGGAAATAAAGACATATATAACGACGACGAACTATACAAATATGTAGAACATAAAGAACAATCATATGATTATGTATTACCTGATTCAAAAGCATTATACGACATTAATGAACATTTTGACAATATAAAAAAGTTTGAACACGTTAGTCCACTTAAAAAAATGTCTATAAGAACAAATAAATTACAATTTGAGTCAATAAATGAAAGTAATGGGGAAGAACCCCCCCATGTAAAACCAAAAAGGTGTCCAAAAGGAACCAAATGGGATAAAAAAATGCAAAAATGCGCCCCAAAATAATAGAGTTGACATTAAAATAAATCATTTGTAAATACATAAATTATAAATGATTCGCTACAATTATTCAATGACTATCATAATTATACGGAAAACGTCGCATTTCCTCCTCATATTCATCGTCATTTAATTCTTCTTCCATATTCTCACTTCCATTGTCAGTATTATTATCATTGTTATTGTCAGTATTATTATCATTGTCGGTGTTATTGTATAACGATATTGGATCATTATAATATTGCATTGTAGACAAATTGTAATTAATATTAGAGACATTATTGCTGTAAAATAATTGTCTTGCTATATGCCATTCTATATTAGAAATGACTGGAATATTCATAATACTATTTTCGTTATTGATAGTTTCATTATTGATATTTGCATTATTGATATTTTCATTATTGATATTTTCGTTATTGATAGTTTCGTTATTGATATTTTCGTTATTGATATTTTCGTTATTGATAGTTTCGTTATTGATAGTTTCGTTATTGATAGTTTCGTTATTGATATTTTCATTATTGATAGTTTCGTTATTGATAGTTTCACTTTCACTTTCACTTTCGATTTCACTTTCGTTTTCAATTTCACTTTCACTATCACTATCTTCTTCTGTGTCATATGCAAAATTTATTAATTCGATACGTTTGAAAGTATTCATTTTTAATTCGTCGAAAGTTTTGCAATCGCTATTGAAGTAAAAATTTTTCTTGTTGTTTGTTATTTTTATTATTTTTCTTCCGAATAATGGTGCATGTTTGCAAAATAAAATTAATTTATTTTTCAAGATAAAAGTCAATCTAGTTTTTTTAACTCTACTCAACGTATATTTAATCTGAATATACAATTTTACAAAAGGTAGAAAAATCTCATTTATTTTATCCATTGGAAATTCATCGTCCACTTTTAATCGAAAACAACTTGGGTATTGTAGGAACATTTCACAAATTAGTTTATTTATTTTTTTTTTAGAAATATTTTTTATATACGACATAATTGTCATATCGCGAATTTTTTCTTCGTTATTTAATAAAAAATCATCCAAATCAAATTTGGACAAAAAAAATAAATGTAATAAAATAGGCATAACGATAGTTGAATATTTAATCGTGTAATAAATATTGTAGAGATTGTGTGTGGATAATTCTTTATTTGTATATGGATTTTTTACTTGTTGGGGTTCGGCAAACATTTCATAATTATTTGTTAATGCGTTATTAAATATTTTGATCATATCGCTAATTCGAAAAATATATCGGGCATTATCTTCGGCTATTTCTATTAATGTTGTTTTTTTGTAATCGCACAAATCATTCATACATAAATCAAAACTATTATCAAATTTTTTCATTTTATTCCATCTTATATTTCTTGCTATTTTTGAAAAAACGTTATAAACCTTCTTTATTTTAGAGTAAATGCGAATAATATGAATTTTTGATTCATCGCTATAAAAACTATTATTCAGTAAATCAAATAATGCTTTAATAGTGCATTTTTTATTAAACGGAGAATAAAAAAAACTATGTATACTTAGACGACTAAATGATGTAGTTATACGATGACCATCACCCAAATCTAACATATCACTATTTTCAATATTTGGTTTATCTAAATATACTATATTTTCTTGTTCACATATCCTACTTTTTATAAAATTAATGGTATGTATCGGCTCCTCTTTAAAGCCATAATTAAATGTAAATTGCTCGTTCATTTGTTATTCATTTATAACAAATTAACTTTAAACGTATTTTTACATATGTAATTTTATAAAAAATACACAGGGTTAACTAGATATTATTTACGTTTGTTTTTTAAAAATTGGGCATATAACCATCATCGTCATCTTCAATGGTTTTATTCAAATGTTTCATATTATTAGAAATTTGGATTTGGTCAGTTGAACAAAATTCTTGTTGTTCTTCGGTTGACATTTCTGGCATATTATCTACCAAATTATCAAATTTCTCATATTGTACTGGTTCAAGCTGTTGTAATTTTTCAATGTCCAAAACAACTTGGAAAGCACTTGTACCAAAGTTACCTTCTTGACCACACATAACATTCGATGAAACACCACGCATGTTATCCAATTCACCATGTCTTGCTGCTTTCAAAAACATTTCGGGCGTTTCTTCAAAAGATGCTTTTGCAATAGGACCAATATTATCATTGTTAATACCATGTCTGAAAATGGATGTCATTTTAGTATTGTAACTCATTCGGTCACACAATATATTCAAATGATGTGCATTGATATATGTACCATCGAATTCAATAACTTCAGCCAATTCATCGTAAATAGTTTGTCGCGCTGCTTCAATACCGAGTACGTTGTATGTTTCAATAATATTATTGCTTGTTGTACGTGTAGGATCAATATAATCAAGCATAAGTGCGTCTAACAAGTTTGTTCCAATTGTGTCCAAAACCCATTTTTCTATGTTTTCATAACTTCCTTCGTTTTTCTTTACTTCTTGTACTTTACGCAATAATACTTTTTTGATATTCTTAACACCGCGCAATACAATATTGTTCAAAAGGTTATCTTGGAAATTCTTCAATACATAAATTTCGTCGGATTGGTCTAATGAATTATCATTCTTTTTCTTAGGTTTTTTCATGCGAATGCGGAATACAAGATTTTCATCATTGTAATCATTGAATACACACTTTACATCGTCTTTATGTACACTTGTAATCGCATAATGCACATCATCCATCGTAATATTTTTTTCAAGCATTTCTTCTTTATTCATATGGATGCGAATAACCCATTTGGATTTATCATTTGCCTCGTCAACTTTGGTAGTTCCAGCACATTCATCAATCATGTTTTCGTAATACATAAATTGTGTCATAAGTGTATCATCTTCACTTATTAATGTAGTGCTATCATTTGGGTCAAAACAAATTTGAATGCTTGATACAATGTCTTCTAATTTGGTGTGTTCGATATTATACATAATGGAATGTGCCTTACTTCTATCTTGTTCATCTTCTTTTTTTAACGAAAAAGTCAATGCGGGGTTTTTAGGATTTTCAGACAAACTAAGAATTTCTTCAATACGAGGCACACCACGAGTTACGTTCGACTTAGAAGCTACACCTGCAAAATGAAATGTGTTCAATGTCATCTGTGTTGTAGGTTCACCAATAGATTGGGCTGCAATCATACCAACCATTTCACCAGGCGCAACAATAGCGCGCTTGTATGTCATAACAATTGTATCCAAAAGAAGTTGAAGTGCACTTACATTAAAACGTTTCACCATCAACAAATTCTTGGGCGACAAGTAATAGTAAAACAATGCTTCAAACAACTGGTTGGGTGGACAATAATGAATATTTTTCAAGATCTCCATAGTTCTTTCCAATTTTTGAAAACACTCCAATGGAGTAATATCAACCAATGAATTGCCACTCAAATTGCACTGGTGTTGAATATTTTGAATAATGTGTTGAAAAGCCACTGAATGATACACTCGACTATCACTGGTGTTTTTGTATACATTTTTCACAATTTTATCTTGAAGCTCAATAAAACGATTTACACGTTGTTCACAAATTTTAACTACATCTGTTTTTTGCTTTTTCATGCGCGCATTTACTTTTGGTGTGAATGGTTTGGAAAACGTTTTGCTATCACTTTCATCGTAAATGTGGAAATGATGATATACATCTTCCATAGACATTGTTGTTAATGGGAGGTGTTGTCCTTCCACGCGAACTGTATCCATGCCATCGTCGCCATATGAAAATTGCACAATTTTGTTTTTGTTATTGCGAACAGTCATATCATATTCCACTTTCAAATCTTCCATTCCTTTGATAAGACGACGTTGAATGTAACCTGTTTGAGATGTTTTAACAGCTGTATCAATCAAACCAACGCGCCCACCCATGGCATGGAAGAATAATTCCTCCGGACGAAGGCCTGAAATATATGAACTTTCTACAAAACCACGCGCAGCCATGGAGTCATCATATTTTGAAAAGTGAGGCAATGTACGATTTTCAAAACCATATGGAATACGCTTTCCATTTACGTTTTGCTGACCCAAACAACTAATCATTTGTGAAATATTCAAGTCGCTACCTTTCGAACCAGCATTGACCATTTGAACAAAACGATTATTTTCATCCAAATTTTTCAGTCCGATTTTACCGGCCTCTGCTGTAGCACCACTTAAAATCGCATTTACTTGCATCTCAAATTCTTCGATGTTTGTTTTGCCTGTATTGTTTTCAAACACACCCAAATGAATCGTATCCAACAAATCTTTTACCTCGCTCTTTTTATTACTAATAATATCAACAATGTTTTGATTTGTTTCTTGGTTCGAAATCAAATCGCTAATACCAACACTAAAACCACTCGTGTTCATATAATCTGTTACAATGTTTTGAAGATCGTCGACGAATTTCGCCGCTCGAACATTACCGAAATCGTTGGTAACGCGGTGAAGAATACCTTTGGTTCCTGAACCGAGCATGCCTTTTTCCAACTTTCCTTTATTATATATTCCATTGCGAATATCAAGTACATTATTTGAAGTTTCATAATCTTCACCTTCTTTGAAAAGCTTATTCTTATGATGAAGTGTGAGAGGTGGCATAATTTGGGTCAATACTTCATTATATTTAATTTTATCTTTTCCTTCCAAAAGTTCAGTGTTTACATTATCGCAATTCATAAGCAAATTCATTGCTTCACGGGGTGTGAAACTTACATTTTCGCGTGTAATGCGAAATGAACCGAGCAATGAATCCTGGAAAATACCAACAATTGTTGCATTATTTGCTGGACTTACCAATTGATGATGTACTGCTGCCATATTGATCAATTCTGATTCGGATTCCATGTCTTGAGGCATGTGAAGATTCATTTCATCGCCATCAAAATCAGCATTGTATGGTTTAGTATCTGCTACATTCATGCGAAATGTATCTCCACGCGCCATTACTTTTACGTGATGACTCATCATACTCATTCTATGCAAAGTTGGTTGGCGATTAAAAAGAATATTGTCACCATTCATCATATGTCGATGTACAATATCGCCATTTTCAATATTAATATTATTGACGTCTGCATAACGAAGGGAAATGTTATCGCCGTTTTTCTTTTCGAGAATTTTCGCACCAGGCCAATTATCAACTCCGTTATGAATAAGTTTTAGCAAAAATGATTTATTTCTGTCGTTTACTACTACTGGCTTTGTAATATTTTTGGCAATTTTCAACGGAACTCCAAGTTCGCGAATAGAAATGTTGGGGTCTGCCGTAATAACGGAACGCGCACTATAATCAACGCGCTTTCCCATTAAGTTACCTCTTACTCGTCCAGTTTTACCATTCAAACGTTCCTTAATAGATTTCAAGGGACGCCCAGAACGTTGAGCAACAGCAGCTACACCAGGAATTTTATTATCTACCTGTGTGGCAATATAATATTGAAGCATTGTTGCCCAATCATCAATTACATTTTCAGGTGCAGGAGGATTTTGTTTCATTTTTTCTATGAGAATTTTGTTTGTTTTGATAATATTTACGATAGTATGGGTGATGTCATCTTCGCTACGTTGTTGAGCATCATGTTTGACCGAAGGTCGTACAGCAGGAGGAGGGACAGCTAATACTTGACATACCATCCATTCGGGTCGCGACCAAAGAGGATTAAACCCCATGAATGTAACATCTTCATCGCTAATACGGCGAAGAATTTTAACGGCTATTTCGGGCGTAACGCGCATAACAGCATTCTCCAATTCTTCTTGTGACATATTATCATTTGTTTCCCATTCAGCAAATATATTTGCAAGACCTTCTTTTTTAAACTTAATAGGTTGTTTATAGCCACATCCTGGCTCACTTTCACAACCACAACAACGCTTTGCTTTGTTTGCAATAGCATAAACGTAATTCCAGCGTTCTTCATATTCCAATTTCAATGCTTGTTTATATTTTTCCTTGTCTACTAGTAGCTTGCTACATTTAAAACATACTGATCTTAGAATTTTCATTAAAGTATTTAGGTATTGAATGTAAAATACTGGTTTTGCGAGTTCAATGTGACCGAAATAACCAGGTGTTTGCGTGTAATCGAGACCATCTGTTGGGCAAATAAGTCCTGGTTCAAGTACACCCATACGAGGATCAAAAAGTCCCCCAATTTTTGGTTTATTATTATCATATGTATCACGCGAAGTAATTTCGGCAACCGAGGCGCGTCGTATTTCTTCGGGTGAAAGAATACTAAACTGAATGCCAACGATTTTAGCCGATTGTTTGTTTTCGCGAAGATTGTTATTTTTTGGCATCTTCCTTATATACTACATATAATATTTAGATTGTTTAATTCAATTTTAGTTTTTAATATGAAAAAATAAACATTTATTGAATTTAAGAATCGTTTTTTAAAATTTCCGAAACGTCATTTATTTCTTTCATTGTTTCTTCATCTAAATTTAAATCAAATTGTGCATCTTGTATAAAATTTTCAAAATCGTTTACTTTGTCTTCTAATCGTTTCCTTGCGTTTGGTATCATCAGTTTCGTTTCGTCTGTTATTTCCTGCTGTTTTTTTATATCATATTCATCTCCGTCTTCTTTTTTCATATTGTTTAATTTATTTTCATTTGCAATTAACTCTTTATTATAATAAATATTTTCCTTTTTTAATCTTTTTAGAGAATTCATTATTATTTTTAATTTTGTATTGTTATCCATATTATAATAACTATATTTTATTAAAAATTATTTTATTGCGTTTTTTTGAATAAAATGAATTTATATAAAAATTGAAATATATTTAAAGAGCAAATGTGGATTTATTAAATAAGTCAAAATGGTGAAAACTAACGATAACAAAAGCAGCAAGAAAAACTCTTCTCGTGAAGAGGGGAGGTCAAAGTCCAAGCGAGTTGTTGAATCTGATTCTTCTAGCGAAGAAGAATTGGAAGAAACTGAAAGTGACGACGAAGACATCATGGATCCTGTTCAATGGAAGAAGTTTCTTCATAAGATGTTTCCTTCTAAACATGCAGTTAAAGAACTTCAACGTGCCAAGGATGCGAAGAGTCCTAAAGGCAAAAAACCAACTAAAAAAAATAAGAAAAAAATTGTCGAATCGGAAAGTGATGAAGATGAGGAGGAGGAGGAGGAGGAAAATAATCAAGCAGTGAATATTGTTCTTTCGATTGATCCCAAAACTCTTCGTCGTCATAGTAAATACGACGAAGATGAGGAGGAGGATTATGATTCTGAAGAAGATGAGGATTATGATGAGGATGAGGATGATTATGATGAGGATGAGGATGAGGACGAAGATGAGGATGAGGATGAGGATGAGGATGAGGATGAGGAAGATGATGAGGAGAAGGTAAGTAACAAAAAGGCAATTATGATCGATTTCGAAAAGGAGGAAAAGCTACTTGCGGAGCTTCATGAAATCCAAAAGAATAATGTAGATTCCATGGTCATTCGTGAGGCAATTACTATTTCAGAAAAAAAACTAAAGCTTTACAAAAAGGAACAAGATAAGAAGGACAATAAAGTCAAAACAAAAAATAGTACAAGATTCCGCGAACTTGTTTCGAATAAAAAAAATATGAACGATTTTGTCTATTTCAAAGGTATGCCCATTCAAGAGCAAACCAAAATTCTAACGGAAGTGGAAGAAATTAATAAAATTATTTCCATTGATAAGCCATATCGTATCACTCTTCTTGAATCCGAAATGCCGGTTCACTTTAAAGCATGTGCTATGAAGAAGATTAATATGCTTCGATATATGGAACCAGGTGGAGGTGAATTTTATAAAGTGAAGAATTGGATTGATACTTTTATGAAGATTCCGTTTGGTGTTCATCAATCCCTTCCTGTTTCACGCAATGATGGTATTGAAGCTTGTCATAACTTCATGGAAAATGCCAAGAATATCCTTGATGAAGCTGTATATGGGCTCAACGACGCCAAAATGCAGATTATGCAGATGGTAGGACAACTTATTACCAATCCTAAAGCCATTGGAAGTGCTATTGCAATTAAAGGTCCAATGGGTACGGGCAAGACAACTCTAGTGAAGGAAGGTATTAGCAAAATTCTAGGTCGCGAATTTGCCTTCATCGCACTTGGTGGTGCTACGGATAGTAGTTTCTTGGAAGGTCATAGTTATACTTATGAAGGTAGTACTTGGGGACAAATTGTCGATATTTTGATGAAGTGCAAATGCATGAACCCAGTCATTTATTTTGACGAATTAGATAAAGTAAGTGATACACCTAAAGGTGAAGAAATCATCGGTATTTTGACTCATCTCACAGATACAAGTCAAAACAGCGAATATCACGATAAGTACTTTTCGGAGATTAATTTTGATTTGAGCAAGTGCATGTTTATCTTCAGTTACAATGACGAATCCAAAGTCAACCCAATTCTTCGCGATAGAATGTATCGTATTCAGACCAAGGGGTACGAAACGAAAGAAAAGAAGATTATTTGCAATAAGCATTTGCTTCCCAAGATTCGCGACGAAGTGAAGTTTACCGACGAAGAGATTATTTTCGAGGATGATGTCATTGAGCATATTATCGAAAACTACACCAATAAGGAGGATGGCATGAGGAATTTGAAGCGTTGTATGGAGATTATTTACACCAAGCTAAATTTGTATCGCTTGATGAAACCCGAGACAAATCTGTTCGAAACAGAAATGTCATTGAAAGTAGAATTTCCTTTCAAGGTTACCAAAGATATTGTTGATAAGCTGATTAAGCTTGATAAAAAGATGAATCCCTCACTCCACATGCTTTACATTTAGATTTTGAATTGATTATTTTAGTAAAATATATAAAAAAATATTTTTTTATGCTGTGCTTATTAATTAATAATATATAAATTAATTAATAATATTTATGCAATTATTCTAAAAGACATCCGGATACAATACTATATTCAGTATCATCTAGATACCATCCATTTTCTTCCATAACATCCACATCGCAATTATTGTAACATACATCTTCTTCTTCGTCAGTACATATCGATAGTAATATTTCCGATTTTTCTTCTTCATTGAAATTCTTTTCGTTTTTTAATTCAGCAGAATAAAACCATCCATCAGTCATTTCTATACATGAAGCACCATAAGAATTCAATAAAATATCATCACTTTTCTCAACCTCTTCCTTTTCTTCATCTGTTAAGGTAATTTCAAATGACCCCCAACGCCAATTTTTAGTATATAATATTGTCGCGCATTTGCCAGTAGATATTTGTTTGCAATAATGTTCCTCTTCGTATATGCAATTTTTATTTTCAGGTTCGATCGTATATGTTGTAGTCATTATGATAACAATCATTATATCTTTATGTATTTTTCATGTATTGAATAAATTACTTGAGATTAGCAAACTTCATTGATATCTTTTGTTTTATTTTTCGCTGAAAAACTGGTGCTATTTTTGTTTCGCATTTGTATTTTTTGATTTCATCGTATGCTTCGTTTGCAGCGTCATATCCTGATTCGACATAGTTACTAAAACGTAACTTTCTTGGGTCGTATGGGTTTTGAATATTATTTATTGTTCTTATTTCATTTACGTAACCTTGTGTATTTTGAACCATATTAATTAATTTGTTCATATCTGTACAACTAATACTAACATCACTAATATTCGTAGAACTATTATTTTCATCGGTTGCACCAATATCGGTAAATCGTGTAAATTCATTATTAATATAGTAGATTGCATCTACATAATTATCTGGAATAGAGTTAATATATAATACTTCAAATTTCAACGCACTACTACCATCCCATTCACTTGCTTCACTAATATTATTATATTTTATTTCAATATATTTACCTCGATAATCAACACCATTTTGCATTGATGTTCGATCTATTTGACGCCAGTGATTTTTATAATAATCATAAACAATTACAACAATAAAACCTTCTGTTCCATCTGTATTACCACCCACATCTAGTATAGAATTTTCATCACCTGCTTTGAAATAAAGCATAAAATTATTATTTTCGTCTATTTTTGTAGAATGAATGAATTCTTTGCCTACTAATACATTGCCGCGTTTTACTTTTTGTGTTTCAAACAAATTAACTAATTTTAAAATGGATGTTTCGCCTGAATCTTTCTTTAACGTATAACTATTATCTGCATTACTATACGCATAAATATCACCATATTTTGCAGTAATTGGGTTGTATTTTAATATAGATTGACTTTCACTATTTTTGATAATCATAATATCAAAATTGCCAAGAATAGTTACTCTAGTTAATTCGTTACTATTATATAGTCCATTTGATATTGTATATTCCCCTTCAGAAATGCGTGATTGCAATAAAAATAAAGTTCCAGTATTACCCAAATTGTCAGTAATAGTATAGGAATTGCTATTATTATCGTTTTTTTTTGCATAAATGTCTTGGTAACGTCCATATTTCTCTTCATAATCTAAAAGTATATTTCCAGCAGAATTTATAATAACAAATAAATCATCATCTGTTACAACGACTTCAATAGTTGTCCCGGACGTATATTTTGTGCCATTTAATGAATATCTACCTTGATCTATTTTTTCACCATAAACAAATAATGATAATTTACCATTATTATAATTCCCGCCTTTTATAATATATGTATTGTCACTTTGTTTAAATGCTTCCAATGTTCCACCATATTTACCAGTGTCGGCATCATAATCTAATGTTGTTTGATTGCCATCCTTTGTAATTATGTTAATTTGACTTATATTGTTATTTTTTGTTACATTTGCTTTTGTTGGTTTATCTACGTCATAATTTGTACCAGATAAATTATATGTATCTTCTTTTATTTCATCGCCAATTCTAGTTAATGTCCCTTCGATTCCCATAAAATCAGTAACAATATATGTTGTATCTGTTTTTTTTTCAATAATCGTTAATCCCATACCATATTTCTTTACATCTTCGTCGTAAATAAAGTCGATATTATTCCCTGATTCAAATTGTAGTGTTAATTTGTGAATATTATCTTCATCTGTTACAACCGCTATGTTTGTTGGATTATCACGATCTATGAAGGAACCAACCAAAAGATACTTGCCGTCGTCTAATTTTAAACCACTCATCATGTTATACTTTACATCTATAAATAAAATTTCACTAATAAAAATATGCATTAATAAAAATTGAATAAAAGTATAAAAATATGATTTGAATATAAATATAGATAGAATGAAAAGTTTTACTTCGATTTTGCCATTAAATGACGAAAAATATACCATACTTATAAGCAAAAAAGGTTTGAACGGCTTTAGATTAATTCACCATGGACATGGAAACGTTGCTTTAATACATGATGATGGAGATTTTAAATTTTCACTTGAAAGTGATACACAACGTACAATTATTAATGAGTTAAATAAGGTTTCAATGAAGATTTAAAACGCCGAATACCATATAGTTTATTCTTTCAACCATTCTTCATAAGTTTCGTATACAATCTCGTCATCATCATCATCAAGACCAAACCCCCAGCTATTGAATTTATGCAGGTTTGTTTTAGCAAATCGGTTTATCGTCAATTCTTCCTTAATTCCCCCATTTCTAAACATTCTATCTTTTATGGCATTATAATCGTATGTGAATATATTTGGATTTAGACACAAATTACTCCACGCAACTTTATCCAAATTGTTTTCCAGGATATGAATAGCATTTGGATTGGCGGACAACTGCCACCAATTCACTTTATCCAAGTTTTTTTCAAGGATAGGAATAGCATTTGAATTTTTAGACAAATTCCACCAATTAATTTCATCCAAGTTGTTTTCCAGGAGATGAATCGCATTTGGATTTTCACATAACATATCCCAATGAACTTTATCCAAGTTGTTTTCCAGGATAGGATTAGCATTTGGATTTTGAGACAACCACCCCCAATGAACTTTATCCAAGTTTTTTTCCAGAAGATGAATAGCATTTGGATTGGAAGACAAGAACATCCAACCAACTTTATCCAAGTTGTTTTCCAGGATATGAATAGCATTTGGATTGGCAGACAACCACCCCCAATCAACTTTATCCAAGTTTTTTTCAAGGATAGGAATAGCATTTGAATTTTTAGACAACCACCTCCAATCAACTTTATCCAAGTTTTTTTCCAAGAGATGAATCGCGTGTGGATTGCTAGATAGCATTTTCCAATTCACTTTATCCAAGTGTTTTTCCAATAGTTGAATCGCATTTGGATTGTAAGACACCCAATGCCAATGAACTTTATCCAAGTTTTGTTCCAATAAATGAATCGCTGTTGGATTTAGTGACACCCCCCCCCAATCAACTTTATCCCAATTTTTTTCTAGAAGATGAATCGCATTTGGATTGGAAGATACTAACCAATGCCAATCCAATTTATCAATCGGAATCCATTCGAGTAACTTCATAAAGTGGGTTCCTTTATTTGACATTTTAGTTTTAGTATGATACAAGTAAATGTGTAGTTATAGAATCAATTTTTTGGAGATTGTGAGGTTATTGTTTTAACTATTATTCAATAATACTTCATAAGTATCGTATTCAATCTCGGAAAAAAGTTAGACCATCGTAGGTGAAACTCTACTATTGATTTTACACTTTTTGATTATTTTTAATGTCGTAAGAACTGCATTTTTAATGGTGTAAATAAAGGTTTTCATTTTAAGATTAAATAAAAATATTTTAAAATGAAATTTTAACGTCTACGGGTTCTTCTAGTTTTTCTAGATTTTTTTGCTCCGCGTTTAGATTTTCTAGATTTTTTTGCAACACGTTTAGATTTTTTCGAAGAACGTCTAGCGCGTCTTCTACGACGACCTGCCATTTGTTGACCATCGGCGGGTGCATATTGTTCTTCTTCTTTACTTCCAAAAGGGTTTAAGCTTCTAAGAGTGTCCATTATACATTATTATTATATAAAAATTGAAAAAAAATGGATTATTATTATTCATTCATAGAAAAAAAATGATGAACTTTGAAGAGTTTATGAATCGTTATCAATATTGTTGCACAACTTTGCTAAATAATATGTCTTGGCTAAAGTATCCTACTGCTATTTATATGCTATGGATCATCGGGCATTTTGTAGCAGCAAATGTTTATGCTTATCATTGTACGCATCTTTCCTTTAGTGGTTTCTTTATTTCACCATTTATTACAGGAACTCCTTATTGTAGAGGAATATTGTGGATTGCTACGAAAGGTTCAGATGTTATCACTAATATGTGGATTTTAATTGGAACAACACTTACAACTAGTATTTTGACCCACGTGCCTAGTCCAGTAAAAAATAAAATAAGTGATACTATTCCGCCATCAACAAATCATGAAAAGGATGAGTAAAAATAAAAAGGTTTGTTAAATTTGTATTATATGTTTTTTTGAAATAATGCTATTTTAGAAGATATCAAAAAAATGTATTAACACTTGTTGGTAATTGTAATAGTACTCGAAATAATTGTTTACAAAATGATAAAATTAATTGTTAATAATATATATGAAAAGAGCAACAATCCGTTTTTTTATTCAAATATATTTGGCTATTTTCTTTATTACCACGTTAATACGTTTATCTAGATCGCCATTTACAAAAAATATTGAATCTATGGTAACTAAACGTAATATTGTTGTATTGGGCAATAGTGTATTTGATAATCGTTCTTATGTAAGTACCAATGCAAGTATTCCTTATTTATTAAACGAACATGAATATTTAAATGCAAAGGTATATGCAATGGATGGCGCTACAATAGGAAATATTAATAATCAATTGCAACTATCGTTAAAAGCAATCGATAACATTGATCAAACATTATTTATTTCGATTGGTGGTAAGGAAATTTTAACGTATAAAGAAAAGGAAAATGCAAACAAAAACGAAGAAAAAAAACAAATAATAAAATTTATTGATGATATATTTGGTGATTATCGAAACGTTTTAAAAAACTACGATTTTAAATGCAATGTTGTATTGTGTAATATTTACATTCCATATAGTAAAAAAAAAACTATATATGAAACATGTATTCAATTATGGAACAAAAAAATTTTATCCTATGCTCAAAACAATAATTACAAGGTTATGAAATTAGATGAATTACTTTACAAAAAAGAAGATTTTGCCGATAAATTACAACCTTCGCGCATTGGTGGTGAAAAAATTGTGAAACATATGATTTCATTTATTAACTAAAATTGAATAAAAAATGGATGATTTTATTTGGATAAAAAATAAAATTGTTCAATAGTATGTGTTTAGGATGGATTATGTTACTTTACAATCGAAACAAATACAAAGAAGACAAAAAGGAAGTAGAAGATAAAATGCTTCACGAAATACAACTAAAAAGAGCTAGCATGTTACCATTATATAATGATAATTATCGCAAGCGATTTAATAGAAATAATAAATGATAATAAATTAGTCGTGGAAATAACTAATTTTTTTCTTTCCACGCGTTAGTGCAACATATAAAAGATTTGCTTCTTCTTCTTTAATATCCTCGCACAATTTTACGTTATTATGTTCACAGCCCTTAAAACTATGGATTGTATACATGATGCATTTTGCTTTTTCTTTTGGTACTATATTTGATTTTACTTTTTGTAATAATTCTCTTAGTTGGTGAGCAGTATAAGACAACAAGAAGTTTGGTAAATCATCTTCCATATCTTGCTTTTCTTCGTCAGACAAAGAATATTTCATTAATCGTTCATGAAGAGAAATAATCATTCGCTCCTTTTCATTATAACCATATATATAAATATTTTGTTCTTCTTGGGCTTCAAGCAGTAAAAATCTCCACGACCGAAATAAATAAACATATGGTTCACTTTTATCAAAATGTTTATCAAAATACGTTGGGGTGTCACTTTTAGAAATCATCCAGCATTTGTCAAACATACTGCGTATTCTATCACATGCCGGATTACCTACTCGAAATGTTGAATAAAATTCCATAAATAACGAATGTTCTGGTAATTTATCAAATGCATTGATCGAACCTCGCCACTGGTAAATTGCCTGCATTGCATCCCCAACGAATAATTTAGGAACATCAGTATCTTTTAACAATACATCTAGCATTAAATCATCAAAATCCTGAGCTTCATCAATAAATATCATATCATAATTTCTACGAATATATTCACGCGCCCAATGATGATTATGAACTAATTTACGAATTGTATCAAATGTCACGATATATGAATTCACAACTTTTTCCCACACCATTTTTAACAAAGGCATTGGTTTTCCAAATCGATCTTTGCAGTATTCTTCAATATCGGTAAATTCAACTTGTCTGCAAAATTTAGTTAGATAGTCAATACATTGTTTTTTAATACGCCAATTTTTCCCCTGAAACCAATTTATTTTCAAATGAAGTGTATTTGGTCGCAAATCATCTATTTGTTGCGGATTTCCTTTTTGCTCTATGTATATACTCCGCATTAATGAATCAAATGTTCTTGGATACATATTGGTTATTTTTTGTGTTTTTAGTTTGTCTTGAATTTCTGTAATCAAATTTTTATTGAATGCCAAGTAAAGAATTCGTTTTTTTTTATGTATTTTTGCTAATTCAAGAAGAGTTGTTGTTTTACCACTTCCTGCTACCGATTTAATTGCAGTTATACTATTTTTTGGAAATTTGTATACTTGAATATGGTGACGATGTAAATTATCAAGTAAATACATCGATTCGCGACAACGCGCATAAGCGATTTCTATTTTTTCCATGTTTTCTTGTTGATTAAATAATTCTTCCAATTTAGTTTTTCCGTTTTCAGATAAAATACTTTCCAAACATGTATTTTCAAAAACATCTTGGTAACCAACTATGTCATCTTTAAAAATAATCCATACATGTTTTCTAACTCCTTCCATTTCTAAAAAGTATGAATTTCTGTCTGTTAACCAACACCACTCTTTATTCCCCGTGTATAAGAATACATTATTGTTACATTCTTTTACTGATTCTTGCCAACATTTAAAAGGAATTTCGATTGCAATATATTTTCCAACATTGACATATTTTTTGTATTGTTTCTCTACGTTAAAAATCCAATCAATAGGTGTAGTTTTTTCACGATTCGCAACATCTTCTGGTTGGATGGGAGAATTTTGAAATTCGATTCCAAGGTCATTTTTTTCATCATAACCATCTACGAAATGTTTCGATTTTTTACTAGAACGAAAAATTTCACATGCTTCTTTTAATAAGCTATTTGAAAACATGGAATGCCAATCTCCCATTTTACGAATTTTATCAATATGGATATTCTCACATTCAATATGTGTACCATTACGACAAGGATTTGGATGATAGAAATGCTCTACATAGTTTTCGGTTTTTCCCCTTGATTGTCTTAATAGTAAACTTTCGTCGCAATTATAACATGTGAAACTAGATTCTACATTTATATTTTGCTTGTATAAATCAGACGGGTATGTTATTTTATTGTTATATAGTGCAAACTTCGGCATCTAATTATATAAATTACACTTGTATGTTTATATAATTTAATTATCAATTTTTAGCGTAGGTGCTACCTTACGAGATTGTAATTGCTCTCGTGATAAATATATACTTTTCATATCACTAGCAACATATCCATATGGTGTAGTATTATCAAAAGCAGATGCAAAGAAATAAGGTTGATTTTGACCATTATGTTCAGGTTTTTTGAAATCTCTAAAGCATTTACTCATACTACATGATTCTAGTTGATTATTTGTAATAATTTTTTCAGAATTATTTGTTAAATATGTGCGATAATCATTATTTGACATAATTTTATTTTCCACTAAAATCTCTTGGTTTAATTGATTATCTGGATGTATTGTTAAAAAATTACGCCCGTCGTTCATTAAAGGAGGATGATCTAAATGTATGTTGTTACTACCACTGAAACTATTTTTCCAACTCATATATATACCATCAAGAAAAAGATTTACGTACATAATTCTAATAATTCAGTTTTTTTTAATTTACTGATATCTTGGTCGGTTAATTTATTTGCTTCTATATATTGTCTTAATTCTTTAACAGACAATTTTTTAAAATCAAGTGTGTGCATTTTTTCGATTACCTTTACTTCACCAATTTCATCGACCTCTCCTACTTCACTATCGTCTGGTTTTGGTGTTTCCTCCATATCGTTTTCATCATCATCGAGTTGGATTTTAATACTTGTTTTTGTAATTTCGTCAAAAACTAATGGGGCCTCTTCGTCTAAATGATTTCCTATTATTTCGATTGTTCTATCCGATGGTCCGTTTTCATCATCACTTTCATCATCACTATCACTTTCATCGTCACTATCACTTTCATCATCGTCGGATACGGATAATAATTGACTATTCATTGGATTCATTAATTGGGTCATATTCATTGGGTCCATCAAACACGCCCCGGATGGATCCGGTATACATTTGTTTGTATTACTTCCTCTAGATAAAGCTAAATTTGATTTTTTTAAACCATCTACTTCCTCTGCCATTGCATTGATTAATTGAAACATTGAATTTAATTTATGATCAAAATTTGATAAGCGCTGGCGTATATAAAATACTACAAATATTATAACAAAAATTATTCCTAAAGAAAACATGAAGTTTGTTCCAACTCCTGCTATAGCAAATATATCCATTTAGTAGTTCATGATAAATTATGTTGTTTAAATAAACGTAATTTAACAAATATCCAATATATTTTCGCTTCGCATAATAATAGATACTGGATATTTCAAATCTTTTAATACTTTCACACCTCCTTTTATTTCTGAAATCCCATCACCTAATTTATATAAATATTCGAATTCACGATTTCCTAAAATGTTAATATTCATTTTTTTATTTTCTATTTTTTTATTTTTACTCAAATGATTACATAAATCTATAAAATGCGTGGTCAATATTAAATCAACATTGCTCAAATTGGTTAAATGTTCTATATACGAGACACCAGTTGCAACAGCTTCATAAGGGTTCGTACCTGAATATAATTCATCAAATGCGCAGAAATGACGTTTATTTTTATTACGCTCAATATATTCTAAAATATTCATACATCGTCTAGCTTCTGCTTGGAATAAACTATCACGTCCTGAAGTATCGGGTATGTTCAAATAACAATGAATTTTATCATACGGGTCAATCGATGCTTTTTTATAATATCCGCATCCAAATTGTTGCGATAAAATGATATTAATCATCGTTGTCTTTAATAATGTTGTTTTACCAGAAGCATTAGGACCGGTAATAATTATATTTTTATTTAAATTGTAATCATTTGTTATACTTGATTTTTTACTAACTAAAGGATATGATGCTTTTGTAAAAGTTGTTTTACCTTTATTGTTATATTTGCAAAAATGCATTTCCTTTGATTGGATTAATTTATTCATTTGTTGCATATTTTCTAAATAACCATGAAGACCGAATGTAAAATTTAATGTTTGTTGTACCTCTTCATTCTTGTATAATTTATAGAATTGTTTCATTATTGTTCCTAAATTCATTGCTTCTTTTGTATTCCATTTGTATTGTTCAATATGTTCAATATCGTTGGTTAATTGTATCAAATGTTCCTTTTTTGATGACATTAATTGAGTGAATTCTTTATAACTATCTAGCGATTTACATATTTTCTCTAGTTTCTCTATTTCAATTATAGTATATTTGTTATATTTTTTCAAATGCTGGAAAATATCATGTATTTTTTTCATATTCGTATTGAATCGAAAGCATGATAAAATATTATTGTATATTTGCATAAAATACATACCACAAGATATTATCATATACACACGCTTATCCCAACTAACACTTTTAAAATTCATTAATAATTGTCCAATTACATTGTTGCGAAATAAAAACATTAATGTGTTTACATAAACAGCCCAAGTTACAGGTATGCCTTGAATTTTTAAAATAATAAATGGTACTATCATCAAAATAATAGGCAAACACAATGCAATAATAGGACTAAATATATTGTAAACTGATAAAAAGCATAAAAAGTAGGAGGAACTATTTAAAAAATCTAAATAATTCCAATCAATATAATTATATTTATCTAAAAAATTTGCATCTTGTTGCATCTCTTGATAAAATTCTATCATTTTATCGCAAGAATCGTCAGTTTCGTAATCTATTCTATCTAAAAGTTTCTGGGTGTCTTTTAAAAATTTTTTGTCTTTTGAATAATACTTGTCCCAACATTTGACTATTTCTCTTCCTGCTATTGTCTTGGGGACAAAAATTTTATTATAGAGATCGTTATTACCACAATTTAATTCTAAATCTGTTTTTATATGCGAATCCAACTCACTCTTCTCTTTACAAAAGGAAATTGGCATGTTAAAATTCTCTGATATGTTTTCTTTGTTCCACTTTTTTTTTTGTGAACTAGTTGGCAGTTCCATTACTTTTATGAAGAGAAAGAATGTTCTTATATTTAACTCAAATTGTATAATTTAGAAAAAAAATATAATGAAAATTGATATAAAAATAAAATTAGTATTCATAATAATAATATACAATGACCACGATATATAGCGAAACAGATATTAATGCCATTCGCACAAATGGCTTCGATCTAACTTTGTCACAAGAAACAATTGATATTATCGCTAGTATTTCAGACCAAGTAGGAGCACCTAGTTATATAAAAACACCAATTTTTCCCAAATCAAAAACTAATAAAAAGAAACACATTTCAAATGCACCTTATGTTAGCTCCATAATTAACAATGCAGAAGGTGTGGACAAAACTATTAGCCACATTCGTGCTCAATTAAATAAGTTGTCTACTACTAACTATGATAATGTTAGAGATATTATATCAGAAAATATTCAACTTTTATTGGACAACGAAGCAACTAAAGAAGAGCTTATTAAAGTTACAAACTTCGTATTAGAAACAGCAAGTAATAACGCTTTTTATTCAGAATTATATGCAAACCTTTATTCTGATTTAACGGAACGTTTTCCTCTATTCGAGACCCTTTTTGAAGAAACATTTAATAAATACCTTGAAATGTATGATAATATTACATCTTTTAGTGATAACGATGATTACGATGCATTTTGCAATCAAAATATAATTAATTGTACACGTAGGGCTTTTACGACATTTATTGTAAATTTATGCATTAAAGGTAAAATAACAAATGTTCGTCTGTTTGATTTATGTTGGAAACTTCAAACGTATTTCGATGCATCTATACTTGAAGAGAATAATAAACCATTATGCGATGAATTATGCGAAAATATTTTTATAATTATGACAAAAGGTTATTCGTGTTTAAAAACACAAAACAAATATGCATCACTTAACGGGAAAATGACAATTGTGAAAAACACAAATGTAAATGATGTCAAAAGTTTAACCACCAAGTCCAAATTTAGGTATTACGATATGTTTGATTATGTAGAAAAGGTAGAAAAATAGAACCACTATAATAAAAAAATTTTTATCTTTTTTTATTATAATAACGAATGGATTTGATAATATCAACCATTCATAATAAACATATTGAAACCGAATTATTACACGATTTTCATTTGGAAAAATATAATTACAAAATAATCAACAATATGTATAATTTATTAAAAATATCACATGTATCTTGCAGGCATCTAAATCATGATCACGATTCTCGCAAAAACATGAGATTAACAAAAAATCAGTTATTTAACATCATAGAAATAAGTCGTTTTTTTCCCAAAGTAATCGAAGAGTATTTATTAAATTCAAAAACTGAATATAATTGCTATCATTTTTCAATTAAAAATAGAGTTTTTAACATTCATGTTTATCAATACAAACATAGATTCGACAACGACGACCTTAATTATATCAAATCGTGGTTTTCGATGATTTCTAATTATGCACCAGCTAATTGTAGCATGTATTTAGATGTTCATCTTTTTTTTACGCCATTTAAAAAATATTTACCTAAAGAGAAAAACACGTTAATCGAACCAAAACATGTGAATTCAGCATATACATACGGATGTAGCAAACGAAATAAAATAATTATTTACCGATATGAAGAATGGAAAAAAGTTTTATTGCACGAAAGTTTTCATACATTCAATTTCGATTTTCATAACGATAATTTTCAACATTTGCGTATGTCTATAAAAGACACTTTTCAGGTACAATCTGATTATGAAATTTATGAAACATATTGTGAAACATGGGCAACATTATGGACATGTGCGTACAAATCATTCCATTTAACAGAAAAAGTAAATAAACCATCGTTGTTTTTTTCTTATGTAGAAACATTACTTTCATATGAACAGCAATATTCTGCTCTACAGGCAAATAAAATAATGAATAATTTTAATATAAATTATGATATGCTTATAAAAGGAAACGCGTCAAATTATCGCGAAAATACCAATGTATTTTGTTATTACGTTTTAAAATCCATATGTTTAATCAATATAAATGGTTTTTTACGTGTATTATCAAAATGCATGAATAACCCATTTAATATTATTTTTTCAAATCAATGTCAAGAATTATGGATCAGATTTTTTAAATTACATATAAAAAATGATAAAACCAAAGAAATGAATAAAATAATGGAAAAAAAAGTGAAATTAATGAAAGAAACCGACTATACCATCGGGCGCATGACACTATTTGGATAATAGATACAAATTAATATATATTCATCGATATATATATATTAATTAATTAGTATTATTTGAAATGATCAATTAGGCGGTTGCAGAAGCTTGGACAGCAGCTTGGGCCGCGGCTAGTGCGGCGGCAGCGGCGGCGACAACTCCAGTTTTGGGGAAATGAGGTGACATATAACGCTGAAGATTAAAATAAGTGAGTTCG